>Ga0070671_100000025_pt1 | contig 121912 bp, 104 predicted proteins | sample KBSS73metaG_FD_65341 | JGI IMG/M metagenome (GOLD analysis project Ga0070671, IMG submission 65341) | Switchgrass rhizosphere microbial communities from Kellogg Biological Station, Michigan, USA - KBS S7-3 metaG | ecosystem: Host-associated > Plants > Roots > Rhizosphere > Soil ...
CGGCGGCGGGTTCGGCACGCATCCGCATCGCGATATGGAGATCGTCACCTACGTGATCGACGGCGTGATCGAACACCGCGATTCACTCGGCCATACCGAACAGATTACGGCTGGCGAAGTGCAGCGCATGACTGCCGGGCAGGGCATCGCCCACAGTGAGTACAACGCCTCGGCGGATAATCCGCTGCGGCTGCTGCAGATATGGATCAAGCCGACGCAGCTGAATCTGCCGCCGTCATACGAGCAAAAACGCCTGCCCACCAAAACCGGGCTGACGTGGATAGCCAGCGGCGATCATGTACCGGATACGTTGCATATCCATCAGGACGCTCGCATCGCCCGTGTTAGCGGCGAAGGCGAACAGACATTGCCGCTGGCGAAAAATCGCATCGGTTTCGCGCAGGTCGTGCACGGCACCGCGCTCATCGGCGGTCAGTCGATGGCGGTGGGCGATGCGGCGGCGTATGTCGAAGAAGAGAATCCGCGCATTCAGCTCGCAGCGCACAGCGAAGTGCTTTGGTTCGATCTACCGGCGATCCGCGCGCAGTAATTGCGCGCGCTTAATAGTGAAAGAGGAAGAATTTATGAACGCACAAATTCCAATAGTCCCGATAGCTCAGCTATTTTCCGCTGCGCGTACCCATACGCAGTGGCAACCGCGCGCGATCGCGCCGCAGCAATTGCAGCAACTTTATGAACTGACGAAATGGGGGCCGACCAGCATGAACACGCAGCCCGCGCGATTTGTGTTTGTGCAGAGCGCAGCGAGCAAGGAGCGGCTGCGTCCCGCGCTGGCGGCGGGTAATGTCGATAAAACCATGAGCGCGCCGCTGACGGTAATCGTCGCGTACGATCCGAAATTCTACGAACGCGTGCCGGAATTATTTCCCGCCGCACCGCAAGCCCGCGCTATGTTCGCTGACAATGCGCAGTTCGCTGCTGATACCGCCGTTCGCAACAGCTCGTTGCAGGGCGCGTATTTAATCATCGCTGCGCGTGCGCTCGGTCTCGACACCGGCCCGATGTCCGGCTTCGATCACGCAAAACTCGATGCCGAATTTTTTGCAGAGAGCGGTTACCGCTCCAATTTTTTGATTAATATCGGCTACGGCGATCACGACAATGTCTACCCGCGCGGCCCGCGTTTAGCGTTCACGGAAGCGGTGCAGGTCATTTAATACCGATAAAAATAGGGACTTCTTATGAATACCGCCATCACTCGTTATTCACCCGTAGCCATCGCGTTGCATTGGTTGATGGCAGTGCTAATCATCGCGACGTTTTTGCTCGGACTGACCATGGTCGATATGCCTGGCGTCACGCCGACCAAATTGCGTTATTTCAATTATCACAAATGGCTCGGCGTCACCGTGTTGGCATTGGCGATGTTGCGTGGGTTGTGGCGGCTGTCGCATCCGGCGCCATCGTTGCCGCTCAGTACGCCGGCATGGCAAAAGACGGTTGCCGATCTCACGCATTACGCGTTGTATTTCCTGATCTTCGCGGTGCCGTTATCCGGTTATTTCTACAGCCTCGCTGCCGGTTTCAAAGTGGTTTATCTCGGCATTATTCCGTTGCCGGTATTGATCGAGCCAAACCCTGAATGGAAACCCCTATTAAAAAATCTTCACTACCTCTTGAATATTACGCTCGGTACGCTGGTCTCATTGCATGTGCTCGCGGCGCTCAAACATCATTTTATCGATCGCGACGATATTCTGCGGCGCATGTTGCCGCGCCGTGGTTAACGGGAACTGATTTGGAGCAGGGACAATGAAAATCATCAAACTATTAACGGCAATAATTTTTTCTGCGAACGCGCTTATCGCCAATGCCGGTGCGATCGACGCGAGCAAGAGCAGCGTCACTGCCACGTTCAAACAATTGGGGGTGGCAGTCGACACCAAATTCAAAACATTCAGCGGTCAAATCGATTTCGATGCGGCAAATGCAGCCACCGCCAAAGCGCAGTTGGTATTGCAGGTCGCCAGCTTCGATATGGGCGATGCCGAATACAACAAGGAAGTGCAAAAAAAGGAATGGTTCAACGCCGCGCAATTTCCTCAAGCCACATTCGTCACTACCGCCATCAAACCGATTAGCGCCAACAAATTGCAGGCACAGGGAAAATTAACCATTAAGGGCAAGACACTCGATGTGAATGTGCCGATCGACTTCAAGCAGGATGCAAAAACTCAAACGTTCAGCGGCTCGCTGCCGATCAAACGCTTGTATTTCAACATCGGCGAGGGCGAATGGAAGGATACCGATACGCTCGCGGATGACATCATCATCAAGTTCAACATCATTACTGATCGCTAATTCCACTCAATCCCTTTTTTAAGGACCACATCATGAAAAAAATATTGATCGCATCGTTGTTCGCCGCTGCCATGATTAATACTGCTGCCGCAGCGCCCGCTACGTATAACCTCGACCCGAATCATACCTACCCCAGTTTCGAAGCCGATCACTTTGGTGGCTTATCGGTATGGCGCGGCAAGTTCACCAAAAGCTCGGGACAGGTCGTACTCGATCGCGCAGCGAAATCCGGCACCATCGATGTCACAGTGCAAACCGATTCAATCGACTTCGGTAATGCGAAGTTGGATGAGCACGCAAAGGGCAATGAAGTGTTCGATGTCGCGAAATATCCGACCGCAACCTACAAAGGCAAATTCACCGCATTCAAAGGCGATATGCCGACCGAAGCGCAAGGCGAGTTCACGCTGCACGGCGTCACCAAACCGCTGACATTGAAAATCAATCAGTTCAAATGCATGCCACATCCGATGTTGAAAAAAGAAGTGTGCGGCGCCGATGCCTCAGCCATGTTGAAGCGCAGCGATTTTGGCGTAAGTTACGGTGAAGCGTATGGCTTTAACATGGACGTAAAACTGCAGATTCAGGTCGAAGGCGTTAAAGCCGATTGATTTTTGCGAAAAATAAATTTCGACAAATAAAAAAGCCGCCTCATTGGGCGGCTTTTTTATGCGTAAGATTTTATTGTTAAAACGTCACGCCCACGGTGGTGGCGGTTCAGCATCAGTGTTGTCGGCGGCAGCAAGCGCCGCCAATCGACGCATTTCTTCGCGGCGCACGGCTTCGATTTCGCGCAGCACTCCCTCGACATCCGCTTCCACTTCCGGCTCGTGGAATATGCCGGTTAACGCCACATCGGGATGCAGTTGACCAGCTTCGTACAGCGCCCACATTTCTTTCGCATATTTTGTTGTCTTCAACTCCGGCGCGAATTGGCCGAAATACGCCGCCATATTGCCAACATCGCGTTCGAGCATATCGAATGCGTGATTGTTCGCCGCCGCATCGACCGCCTGTGGTAGATCGATAATCACCGGGCCGTCCGCGCCGAGCAATACATTGAATTCGGATAAATCGCCATGCACGAGACCCGTGCACAACATCAATACAATCTGCCGAATCAAAAATTCGTGATGCACGCGCGCCTGCGCGGCATCCATATCGACATCATTCAGACGCGGCGCGGCATTGCCATTGGCATCCACCACCAATTCCATTAACAACACGCCGTCGAGAAAATCGTACGGCTTCGGCACACGTACGCCGGCGGCTGCAAGCCGGAACAGCGCGGTGACCTCGGCGCTCTGCCACGCATCTTCTTGTTCCTTGCGGCCGTACTTGGAGCCTTTCGCCATTGCGCGCGCCTGCCGGCTGCCACGCACCTTACGGCCTTCCTGATAAATCGCCGCTTGCCGAAAGCTGCGTTTATTCGCTTCCTTATATACCTTCGCGCAGCGTGTCTCCGCACCGCAGCGCACCACATATACCGCCGCTTCCTTACCGCTCATCAGCGGCCGCAGCACTTCATCGACGAGTCCATCCTCGACCAGCGGTTCAAGACGCTTGGGGACTTTCATCTAACGCAAACTCTCTCAGGCCAAACAAACCTCGGCATTGACCACGATTGCAGCGATAAAAGCAATGACAATTTGGCGCGGATGGCGGTTAGCGCGCGCCGGCGGAATCGAGATACGACTCCGCCACAAATTCGATCAAACAAAACCCATGACCGAAGGGATCGGCGAGCGTGATGCATTTCGAGCCCAGCCATTCCACGCATTCGCTTTCGCGAACAGCGCCGGCCTTAAGTGCACGCTGTAGCGCGTGCTGCAGGTTATCCACCACAAAATCGATATGAACCGGCGTCCAATGCCGCGCATAGCGGCGCTTTTCCGCGACGGTATTGCTGCAGTCCGAATCAGGGTCTTTTTTCAATAAATAGATGGGCGCGGGTCCGCCGAATAGCTCCGCGACATCCTCATCCAAAATACGGTTGAGTTTCAGATCAAAGGCGGCACAGTAGAATTGAATCGCCCTGTCTAAATCTGGCACATCAATATTGATAACAAGTTTCATGGTGGCGGCGACCGGTTTATTTCGGTGCGGGGTTTAGCGGGTCGGCGTGACGATGAATTAATTTCCACTCACCCTGCTCGCGACGAAATATTTCAGTCACGCGTAAATCCATCGGCACGGCATGCGCCTTCCCCTGCATTTTTACGGTCGAGCGTTGAATGCCTGCCCAAAAAGCTACATCGCCGCTTGCTGCTAGCTGCAGTACTTCAAAAGAATTTTCGCTGCCCGCTTCAAAATGTTTCGCAGTATTGGCATTGGCCGCATTGACCTTATCAGCGCCGGCAATGCAATCGCCTGTAGGGCCAAAAATAGTGGCCGGCGAAACATGCGTCGAAATACTATTGAGTGGACCGTTATCGCCGTTTACAAATGCTTGGGACGCGGCTTCGCGCTGTTTCATGAAATGCTTAAAATCTTTTAAAACACTATCCATGATGTTCTCCCATTCAACGTGATGCTCTGTTATTAAGTAAGCCATGCTTCAGTTGAACTAATCGCTACTCTGATCGAAGCACCAGCTTATGCGTAGCACTTCGGGAATTGGGTAAAAATAAAATAAATCCGTTCCCGCTACATAAAACTTTTGCTAATGCGTGAATAAATTTAAGTCTGCTGCCAGCCATCCTTGTGCGCATCCGGATTTTTATCCGCGACAAGATTCAATTTGATGCCATGTTCAAGGAAGGCTTTGAGGCCCGCCAGTGTCCAGGTGAATCCTTGAGTCGATTCGCTAACATACTTGATGAGTTCGTCTCCATTACCCGTCCAGCCAGACTCGGTGATAACGACATATGTCGTTGCATCCTCGCGCGCGGAAAATTTCCATTCAATCACGGTGCGACCACTGTATCCGTCCCACTCGATGAGAATTCGTTTGTTGGGCTCGATGGCTTTTACGAGCACTGACGTAGATGCGCCATACATCTCCCAATACCACATAATTTCATGACCCACTTCGAGACGACCGCTGCTTTTCGTGAACCAGAAGTTGGTTGTGACGGCGGGGTCGATGAAAGCCGCGAAAACTTCTGCGACGGGTTTTCGAATGAGCATTTCTGTTTTTGCGACGGGCTTTTTTGTGATCTCTAACTTCATAAAAGTCTCCTTTTTGCAGACCTAAGGTTTGATATCACAGAAGCTGAAGTGGCCGGCTTCCTGGTTGCGACCAATGACAATGACGTCGGGTTCCCCGCCAGTGACTTCCATATCATGAAGTGACTCAAGCGCATCTTGATCAAGTTTCAAGTCGAGCTTGTGCTTAAGCCCACGCAATTCTGAAAATGCGCAGCGTCATCTTCGCATGCGTGCACATGCGCGTTAGCATTGGTGTGTCCATCTTTGAAGAACAGGAGCTCATCATGGAAACGCAGGAACTTCATCGCGGCCGTTTAATCGATCACGTTCAACTTGTTGTAAAAGATCTCGCAGCCAGCCAGGCGTTTTATCAGGCCGTGTTCGACGTGCTAAAAATTCCAATGGCAGGTACCGCTGAGGATTATTTCTGGGCCGATGAATTTTTTGTTTCGACACGCGATAGCCAATCCGCGCAAGGCGCACTAACGGGTCGACATCATTTGGCCTTTCAGGCGCAAGACAAAGCGATGGTGGATGCATTTTATAAGGCCGCATTAGCGAGCGGCGGCAAAGACAATGGCGCACCCGGCGAGCGTCCTTACCATCCGGGCTACTACGCCGCATTCGTTATCGATCCCGATGGCAATAATATCGAAGCGGTATTTCACGGCGATGCGAAACGCAGCGCAGCGTCGGTAAAAATAACGTTTTGAATAAAGGCTGGGTTAGAGCTGTCCGCACATATGCCTGTCTTCGGTTGACATGATTGAGCGTCTTGTTATGTTTTGTTTGCCCTAAATACTAACCGCTCACCTTGATTTTCAAGTGCTACGGCTGGGTCTTGTGATAATTTTAGTTTCTCTAGTACCCTGATCGATGCGCTATTTTCTTTGTGCACGAGCGCAAATACGCGGTTTAAGCCCAATACGTTAAGAGCCCAATTTACTTGAGCTACAGCAATTTCTGTTGCGTAGCCTTTACCCCAAAAGCGCTGAGCCAACACATAGCCAAACTCATAGTCTTTAGTTTTTAAATGCCGTGCTGGGATTAAACCAGCAAAACCCACGACATCCTCGGATTGCTTTTCTTCGATTGCGCAGAAGCCGTACGGATCACTGCCACCAAAATTGAATTTGCTTTCAAAAAACTCAAGACCCTGTGACTCAGTAAATGCGCCACCTGAAAACACGTACCTCGAAACATCTTTATCAGAAAACACTCGATCATATAGCAGCTTAAGGTCGCTAGGTCTTGCTGATCTTAAAATTAGCCTATCAGTTTCAACCTGAATCATTTAATGCTCCAAAAAAACATAACGCCGAGTCCGGCGTAGGCATGTAGCGCCGGAGCGGCGCTGCAACGACTTGTTATGAATTTTTAATTAGCTTCATTAACTCTTCAGTTTTTCTAGAATTAAGCTGTTTTGGTATTTCACTTACTGAAATCAAAAATGGCTCATGCCCTTGCGAAACAACTTTGAGCCAATTTCTTTTAGACCAACCGATAATTGGTGAATTCCAGACTAGTATAGAAATTGATTTTACATTTTTTAACAAAATTTCTTTATTTATGCTCGTGTCAAAATTTATAGGTTTAGCCAACGGCATACCTTCTTTTTGGTTTTCCAGAGACTTAATTGAAAATATACCATTTGCAACTTCAAGTGAAACTACCGAGGTACACGGAGAAAGCAACTGACTTATACCCTGTTGCGCATACGGAAAGCCGCTAGGCATGTTATAACGCTGAAATAGTCTTTTCAGAAAAGGAGTTGCGTTCCGAATAGCAATAATTTCTTCAAGATGCTTTTCAGTGCTAAACCAACCACGAAATTTCATTTAATTTTCCTTCATAACGCTTACAAAAGCGGCGGCTGAAAGCCGCCCGCCTTCAGCAGATGTTCATTCACATGCAAAACGGTTGCGGCGAAAGGTATCGGCTTTTCGTTCGGCACTTCCCGGAAATAATGAATACGCAAACCCGCGCGATACGGATGCGAAATGTCGACCGGATTTTTTTCCGCATCGAGAATCAGCCCGCGTACAAAACGATCGCATCAGCGCTCGCGCGAAATGGCGGGAAAGTTTTCGCACAGACAGTCGAGAACCGTGGGCCAATCGCCCGCGGTAAACAATGGTACTTTGAACAGGCATAGTTTTAGTGACGGCCCGGCAGTCCTAGGTCTTCGTTATTTCAATGTGCCGATTGTCCAGTTACGCGCAATCTCCACATCGTTCGCCGCATCGGCAGTGAGTGCGCTGATATCGACCCAGCCCATGCGCGCGAAGAAATTCGGCAGATATTGTGCAGAATGAATAGCGGCATAAGCCTGCCATGCCGCGAGCGCTTCTTCGAGATGGCCGATGGCGAGCCCCCTGTGCGCGGAATCGCCATCGGCATCGAACAACGCGAGTTCGCATGCGCCTCGAATTTTCGCGGCGTAATAGCGGCCCAGATAACCCATCGCCTCGAAATCGCCGATCGTCTGGCGCAGGTCGCGGTCCGGCGAGGCGGGCAGCGCGCGCTTAACATCCGCGATACGTTCGAGCGCCTGCTCGGCGGCCCCGCCGATCGCGTCCGCCATATCGATGGGCGAGGGCTGCACGAGAGGTTCGCCCGCTGTTATTTTTTTGCGCCATTGGAGCACGCTGAGAATGCCCGTTCCGGCGGCGGATTTGCCCTTGATGAAATCGGCTACCGTGTAAAACACGGCGCCGGGTTTATCGCCCTTGAGATTGATACCCCAGCCGCTGCTGTGCACGCACGCTTCGGGCAGCCATTGCAAATCGATATCGCGCCAGAAAAAGCTCGTGGTCTTGGGAATGACCTGCGAGGCAAAGCGACCCGCGGCGAACAATGCATCGGCATCGACGCCGGGATAACGCACAGCGAGCATGTCTCGAAAATGCGAGTCGGGCAGTGTCGGATCGAACGCAAGCCGCCCCCACAGCGTGAAGCTGTACCAATGCTTTTGCATCACCAGCGGGCGATCGTTACCCATGTCTTTGCCGGCGTTATCGCGGTCCAGAAAATCACGCCCCCAGCAAAAGCCGTCAGGCCCCATATAGAAACCCTTCAACTCCGGAGCCTTCGGCATGTTGGCGAGATATTCACGCGCGAAATCCGGGTCGCCCCAGCGCAGCCCGTAAAGATCGTCGTTGCGCACCGTCAGCCAGGTCTGCTTGCCCTGCAGCAAAGCGCGTGCTTCGCGTTCGAAGAACGGCGGGCGCGGCGTCGAATACATATGGGCGATCGAGTATTTGTGACTGAAAGTGAAGCTGTCGGGAAAGCCGGGATAATCCTTCCAGATGCCATTGATGATGGTGCCGCTGGTTTGATGGAACCGGTGGATGAGATGCACGCGCCGTGCGCTGCCTTTGATCGCGTCGCGCACGCCTTCGCCGTAAGTGGCCCACAGCCATTCCTCCTTTTTCGTCGGGCTCACATGCCAGTCGCCCATATTTTCGCCGGCCGAGATGCCAATTCCCGCGAGCAGGGGGTAGGTTTTGATCAGCTCACGCACACTCGCACGCGTGTAGGCGATGGTCGTGGGGTTATCCATCGCATCGGTGATGCCGTATTTGCCGAAAGTCCCGTACGTGAACACGTTCCAGGTAAAGAGATACACCTGAATGCCACGCTTCTGCGCCATCTCCATCACATCGCGCCAGAAAGCGATTTTCTGCTTGATCGATAATTTCTCGACGACTTCGTGGTTCTCGATGAAGCGTGGTTCATCGGCCTTGATGCCCGTTGGATCGAGAATTTGCGGCCCCAGCGGCTCCACGCTGCGCCACACATCATCGAGCGCGACATCGGGAAATTCCGGCACTTTCACCATCGACGGAAACGGGTGCAAGTTCCACAGCGTCAGCACGTTATAGCGATACCGCGCCATCTCATCGAGATAGGCGATCCAGAAATCACGACGCCACACTTCAGGAATATTCGCGCGGGCGCTGTCGCCGCCATCGCCATAACCCGGCGTGCGCAGATCGAGAGGAATATTGAACTTGATGCCGCGCTGCGCGATGAAGGGTGTGTGCGTGCTGCGGTCTGCCAGCAGTTGCGTGAGCGCGTCTTTCTTGGTGCGCAGCGCCTCCGCGATATCCAGGCCGCCATACATTGCGCCGGCCGGATCTCCGGCCGTCACCAAAATGCGGTCGACCGAACCTTCGAAGCGATAGGCCTGTTCGCCGAGCGCGCGATCGATGCGGAATACGACTTTGGGTTTTGATCCCGCCACGTTTGCAATTTCGCGTTCAGCAAAAGCGACGGGGCTATTGGCGGGTTTGTCACTCGCCCTCGCCAATGAAGCGGCGAATGGCGTCAACGCGCTCGCGATCAAAAGAGTGCGACGAGTGATGAAAAAATTTTTCATGGCTGCGTGCTCCGCATGGCGCAACAAGAGAAAGATTACGAGATTAAGATAATGAAATTTATAGCGGTCTTTTATAGGTCTGGCGCTTTATTGAGTTGCATCGAAGAAGAGCTCCAACGCACAAGGGGACTGGACTCCTCCTGAATTTATTTTCTACTTCATGCTCAACGCCGCGCACAGGGGCAGACAAAAGCGCAGCTTTTGGCTGTCCCAGCAGCCGTAGGCTGCGATTGCTGCGCCTTGTTATGTTTCATTGGTTAACACCTGCAGTGCGACCCGCAAATACTGCTCTAGATCGTGCAACATCTCGCTGTCGCTGAGCGGTAGATTAGGGATGCTGTGCAGCAGAGCTTCGATAGATACTGTTGATCTCGCTGCGTCGAAACTTCGAACATATTGCCATGGGCCACGATTTCGAATCTTGGCATTTATTTCTCCATCTCGTCGCTCCACAAGCAACCGGACAACTGGCGAGTTAAATTCTACAGCTTCAATCTCCTGTCCGGACTTTGGGTCACGATCAAGAACATAGTGTGGCTCCGCAACGAATCCATATTCCTCAAGGACAGAACTCCAATGCAAATGTACTAGCGACTGCAAATTCAAGAAGCCTTACCTCACATAACGTCCTACTCAGCCGGCGCGTCAGCGATCGGCTGAAGTTGCTTGTTACATTTTTGGCAAAGGTTAATGAACGATGTAAATGCATTTTAAGGATATAGATTTGCCATTTTCAATTGATACTTCAGCTTTGTCATTATTGAGTGAACATTGACGATTGAACTCTATACCGAATTCTGCAGCACTTGATTTCTCAATTGATTTGATGGAGCTGAAAAATTGTTTTGTATTAAGCCCTAGTGCCGCCACGGCCTCATAAAAAAACTTGAAGTCTGGGGGCGAGAACACTCTTTCTTTTAGTTCCCATAGATAAACGTTATTTTTAGGAGCTTCACGGAAGCGTATGAAGCGATTTTGACTAACAACCCCCCAATCTTTATGGGACGTAAAGTAGATGAAAGACAGCTCTCGAAATACTTCGTACTTCGTTTCTGAAATTTCCGGAAATAGTAGGACGTTGAAGTCATAGCCAGCAAGCTCATTTACCTTGCCGGAATCATACGAAAAATATTTTTCCCCGATAGATTCAACTTTTCCGTCTGGAGTTGTGGCCGCTATTTTGGAGTTTAACTCGTTCAGCACTTCGGGCGGGGCTTCTTTGGATGAGGTGCAGGCCGATATAAATACCAGCAGAATGAGCGGTATAAAGGCTTCTACGCGCATTTGAAAATGTAACGCCCACAGCAGCGGAAGACAAAGCGTAGCTTTGGCTGTCCAGCGGCTGCCGAAGGCAGACGCGTGCTGCCTGTGATTGTTAGCGCTTTTGAATTTGATTTAAGCACGTGCCCGATACCTAAAGCGGTAAATTGCCAAACTATAAACTGCAATTAACTGTAGCAGAGCACCGACCAGTGATATGCCGATGAATGCGGGACCACCACCTTCAGGGACTAGCTGGTAAATAAGCTGATCTGGAATTATAAGATTGAGCAGGTAAGCCAACGGCGCCCCAAAATAAATGAGGGCGGGCAATAAAAAAGATACTCCTAGCATAGCTGCAATCACGACGAGCGCCAGAGTCGCTAAGCTTAGAGATACACCAAATAATATGGCTCGAAAATACACGCGGACCACCTCCTTGCGAACGCTAACGCCGACAACAGGGGTTGGCAAACGCGCAGCGTTTGACAATCCCGTTGCTTGTGATTGTTAAAGTTTGCAAGATTTGTTTCAAGGTGCGGCCTCAAATGCTTGGTGAATTAGCTCCAGTTCTTTGCAGTAACCACCAGAATCCTTTTTGCCTACCCAGTATCGTGAATTGTCACCATACGGTTCTTCTATTTGAAATAACACACCATCAATTTCAAATTCGCAGAATACGTCATCCCAGAACCACGAAAATAACCACTTCGGTTTTTTGGTGACAATGACACCTGGAATATCGCTGGCGATGTTGCACGCCCTTGCGCGGGTGAGCCTCCAGTTTTTTATTTCAAAAGCATGAAGATTCCCTTCTTTGTCGATTATTGGATAGGTCTTCATGGCTTTTTGAGCTTTAACGCCAACAACCGTGGGCGGCAGACGCGCCAGCGTTTGACGATCCGCTGCTTGTTTTTGTTAAGCGCCTTAGTCGGATGTCCATGTGTACCGCCAACCTTTTTTTGTGTAGCAGTAATCAACCGCTGATGATTCCAAACCACCAAACTCGGCAAACCAATTTGAACAAGTTAATAACAGCTCTTCACCAGGTGGAACCGGGCCAGCCAGAGCTTCAGTGCGGGTCACAGTGCCAGGCTTGGCAGCTGCAACAAATAGTCTAATGCCACCTTCTTGCCAAGTATCTAAGGCGTGAAACTGCCAGCCGCCTTTTTTTGCTAGCGCGACTACAACTAGTGCGCCGCCGCCTTTTATAGCGCTTAGCCCCACCACGTAATCCTGTTCATTGTTCCCATCGAAGTCGGCTTTAGCCACGCGCCAGCAACCCTTACCACCTTCGCGAATATTCCACTCAATGTCTTCCGATGAACTATCGGTTGCAAGCGGTGATCGATAATCAGGAAATTTAGCGGATAGCTCGCTAATTAATGAATCGGGCAACTGTGACCGGCATGCATCGGCGAAACCAATTTCCGATTGGAAAAAAGCAATTGTTAGGAAGGCGCATCTCAAAAGTTTGCACATATCGTTCTTGCGCTTAACAGTCTGTTAATGAGGCCTTCGGCCTCATAATAATTATTAGAAGGGTTGCCACTTTAATTTTTATGCTGTCTTGCATCGGCCTGTAACTTCCTGTTTTTAAAGACGTTGGTTTTTCGCGAAACTGTATGCAAGATATTATGTGACGAGATTCAACCATAAACGGGTTGAATTTGCCAAATTAAGTGGCTACTGTACATAAAAACAGCATTTAGGTTTTAGGGATTTCGAGAGAGGGAGCTTATGGCTGCATCGCCGTTTTTAACTGCATTACGCGAATTCATGATGGTGCGACGTTATAGTCGGCGCACCATCGATTCATATCTGCACTGGATCAAATATTTCATTCTCTTTCACGAAAAGAAGCATCCGACTGAGTTGGCGCCGGATCACGTCGCGGCGTTTCTTACACATCTAGCGGTTGAGCGTCATGTTGCTGCAGCGACACAGGCGATTGCGTTGAATGCGCTGGTTTTTCTGTATGACAAGTTTCTGCAAAAGCCGCTTGGCGATGTCGGAGCGTTTCGTCACGCATCGCGTCAGCGTAAGTTGCCGGTCGTGCTGACGGTTGACGAAATGGGTAGCCTGTTGGGCCGATTACAGGATGAACACTGGCTGATGGTGTCGTTGCTGTACGGTTCTGGTTTGCGCCGTATCGAGTTGTTGCGGCTGAGGATCAAAGATATCGATTTCGATAATTTGCAAGTGCAGATCTGGAACGGTAAAGGCGGGAAGCATCGTTTGACAACATTGGCGCCGGAATTAATTCCAATGCTGCAGCAGCAGATAAAACAGGTCGAAATATTTTTGGAGAAGGACAAGCGCTTGCCAGAGTACGCAGGCGTATGGATGCCGGATGCATTGGCAAAAAAATACGCAGGTGCCGCCAAAGGTTTGAACTGGCAATACTTATTTCCTGCTTCTCGTGTCAGCTATGAGCCAGGCACACAATCATTGCGACGTCATCACTTCGACGAAACAAGTTTGAACCGCATCGTGCGTAATGCGGCGCGTATGAGCGGTATCCGCAAGGACGTCAGTTGCCATACGCTGCGTCATTCCTTCGCAACGCATCTGCTGCAAGCCGGTGCGGATATTCGTACGGTGCAGCAGCAACTCGGTCATGCCGATGTGAAAACCACAGAAATTTATACGCATGTGTTGAAGCAAGGCGCACACGGGGTGCGCAGTCCACTCAGCTATTTAATGACGAAAAATTAAGATTTCTTACCGCCAGTGCAGCGAGCGTTCGCTTTCGAAATGCCTCGTCTCGCCACTGAGTGGATCGATAAATCGCAATTCGCGCGCCAGCAATTGCAATGGGTGCGCGAAATCATCGGGCCCTTCATTGCGAAGCACTGGATAAAACGGATCATTCTTTATCGGCGCGCCGAGTGCCGCCATGTGGACACGCAGTTGATGTTTCTTGCCAGTGATCGGCTGTAAGCGATAACGCCACCATTGATCGCCGCGTTCGATAACATCGATATGCGTTTCACTGTTCGCGGTTCCACTGATTTCTGTCGATAGAAAAAAAGGTTCGCCGCGTGTGATGCGGGTTGTTCGTACGTGTGGAAGTTGCAGCTGCGGCAGCGCCGGGGCAATCGCTTCGTAATATTTTTCGATGGCGCGGTTGGGAAAGAGTGCCTGATAAAGCGAACGTGTTGTTCGTTGCGTGGAAAATAGGACGAGACCGGCGGTGTGACGGTCGATACGATGCAGTGGCACCAGCTCGGAATTTTCGAAACGCTTGATCAATCGCGCCAACAATGTTTGTTCGACATATTCGCCAGCGGGTATTACCGGCAGAAAATGCGGTTTGTCGACAACCAGCAAATGCTCGTCGATGTGCAATACCGTTTCGGTAAATGATATCGGTTTTTCGTCGAGCACTTCGCGAAAATAATGAATGCGCAAACCTGTGCGATATGGATGAGAAATATCGAGCGGTATTTTATTTTCATCGACCACTCGTCCCCGCATAAAGCGATCGTGCCAGCGCTCGCGAGCGATCGTTGGAAAGCTGTCGCAAAGACAATCAAAAACAGTGAGCCATGTGCCAGGCGGTAATACGAATGCGCTGGCGGGAGTGGTGGTTGAGTTCTGCATGACGTGCGCGACAATGTTCAGTGCGCAAAACTGAATTGTGGATTGCCGGGTATGCGCACCGATTTCCAATAGGTGCGCGCCCAATATTCATCGTCGAGGTTGGATAGCATCACGCCCTTTTCGGTGGATGCATGCAGGAATTTGCCATCTTCGAGATAGATGCCGACATGGCGAGTTGTTTTGCCGGTACGAAAAAAGACGAGATCGCCGGCGATTAAATCGCGCTGTTGAATTACCGTGCCGGCATTTACTTGCTCATCGGTACTGCGCGGTAATTTGATGCCGAGCCGATCTTCATAGGTGAGATAGACGAAGCCAGAGCAATCGACACCGGCTCTCGACATGCCACCCGCTTTATATTTCACACCCTTCCACTGGTTGTACTGCGTATATAAAACCTGCTTGATGTCGCTCAGCGCCGGGTTGTTCTGCGGTTCGTTGCGATCGATACGCTGGCTGCTGCAACCCGCGAGCAACAGCGTGAAATAAATCAGCAACGGCAGAAGTGAGAGTTTGCGCATAATCGGGACAGCAACAGGGATGTGCCTGCAGTATAGCAATCGAATTAGCGTGCGCCGCCGATCAGTTCACTTCCATCGTTACCTGCCGCCCCGGCTTGTCGTCGGCGCCGAGATCGATGGGTTTGACGGTGGCGCGATTCGCTTCGAGGCCAAATTGCGTGACCAGCAATTGTTTAACCGCCAGTGCGCGGCTGCTCGCGAGCTCCTGCAGTGCGCTTGAATGCAGCTCGACGTTATCGCGCATCCAGTCGTTCATTTGCATTGGCTGCAACGCCGCAGCGTCTTGCTGCGGATAGCGTTTCTTGAATAACTTGGTGACCGCGCGTTGCCAATTCGACGATTGCGATTGGATGTCCTTGTCGTTGATGCCGTCGACGGCGATTAGTTCGCGGCTCAATGTCAGATCGCGCAACGCTTCCAGATCCTGATTTGGGCTGACATGGCCAGTGACACCGAGACTCAACGCCGGCTTTTTCTGCAGCGCCGCAACCAGCTTGGTCAACTTGTCGTTGTTGTCTACGGTGATGCGATCGCTGCCCGCTGCAAATTCGACGCGATCGAGCTCATCCTGTTCGCTGCCGCCGACCAATGAGGCGAGCGCGCGAAATGGCGAACTCGCCGTTTTAAAAATCAAATTACGAAATGCTTTCCAGATGATATTGCCAACGCTGAAATCCGGATCGTCGACACTGCCGGTGACGTCGACACCCAAATCCATTACGCCGTTCGCGTCGGTCAGCAAATAAATGGCAAAACGCAGCGGTAAGTCTTTCACTTTGGGGCCGCTGACCTGCTCGCCAAGTTTTAATTCATTGACGACGATGTGATTGGTGCCTTTGATCAGTTTATTTTCCAAGGTGTAAACGAGTTGCACGGAGAGCCGGCCACTGTCGATCAGATAACCGGCGTAAGTGCCGGAGTAGGGCGTCAGCGTGGCGAGATCAAGATTAGTGATATCGAGTGCGACGTTTAATGCGGGCGGCGTCGCGAACGGATTGGCGGTGCCGGTCAATGCCACCGGCGCGTAACCATCGACGCTGCCTTTCATCGCAATTTTTGCCGGCTGCTTCGAGCGATTGCCGAGCTTGTCGATATTGCCAGTCAGTTCGGTAATCGTTGTGTGAAATTGGCGCGAGAGTGAATTGTCGCGAAAATCGATCGCGGCTTTATCGACATGAATCGTATCGATGGCAAATTGCCAGGGTGTCGTTGATTGAGTTGGCGTGCTGACTTTTTCTGTTTTCTTCGTGGTGGCGACCGCTGTGGTTTGTGCGGAGCCGGTGCGCATCAATTGCTGAAAATTAGTGGTACCGCCCTCGTTGATACGAAATTGTACCCACGGTTCGGCGATGGTGATTTTTTGTAATTGCATACGCTGCTTAGCGAGATCGAGTGCGAGGCCGCGCCATTGCAATTGTTTCCACGCGAGTAGCTTGCGCTGATCGGGTAATTGTTGCAGCTCGAGCTGATCGATTTGTCCATCGCTTTGCAGGGTGGTGGGTTTACCCTCGGCCAACACAATTTGTGTCTGCGTGCTAAAACGTCCGCCGGTAAGCGTTGCCTGCATTTGCTGTTTGAGCAGCGGATTGCCCCACGTCACCGGTATCGCGCTCAGCGTTGCATTCAGTTTGCCGCTCAATGCGCCCGGTACGATGTCGCCGTTCACTGCTAATTGTGAATCGTTGTTGATCGACGATTTCAATTCGACGTGAAGGGGCGCTGCATCAGGCCAATGCAAATTGGTCGCGTGGAATTCGAGCGGTGCTATTTGCAACGGCAGATTATCGATTTGGCTCGCTCGCCAGCGAATGTCGCCGTTATTCGCGGCAATATCATCGATCTGAATTTGCCACGGCGGCGATGTCGAAGGTTCGTCGTTTTTTGCAAATGCAAACATGTCGAGCAGACTGACTTGCGTGTCGCGATTCCAGCCGCTAATTGCCGGTTTGTCGAGATTGACGGCGGCGATCTGCACGCGCGGCTGCGAGCTATCCACTTGAATGCCGTCAATGCGCAGTGCGTCGAAGCGTACATTGGTGTCGGCGTCCGCGCGCGATTGCAGTTGCACGTTATTTAAATTAACGCGTCCATCGCTGACGCGGTAATGCAGTGGTCCGTTCCAGCCGACCGCGTATTTTAGGTCGGCATCCAGCGCCGCGCTCTGTGCATCGAACGCAAATTTATCGGCGAGATAATGCCATGCCGGTAGTAGATCAAGTTTATGCAGTTGCACATTGCCACTGCTGGTTTTGTTGGCGATCGACACATCGCCATTGATTTTCAGCATACCTTCGCCAGCATCGCGCAATACCAATGTAAAACGTTGGCTCTCGGTGGCCGCCGTTGAAAACTCATCGAGCTTGATGTGCAAATCGTGCAATTTTGTTGGAAGGGGTTGTTGCTCGCGTAAAAATTCAATCGTCATATTTTTAATATCGGCGTTGAATGCTTCGCTGTGTAAAGTAAACGAGGCATTGGGTGAGTCAGATTTTTGTGGCACGGTGGTGACAGCATTGAGCGTCAGCTGCAGATCGTCGATATTTGCCGCGAGCGGCTCGCTGGCATACGGCGCGCGCAGGCCGAGATGCTTCGCGGAAAATTCGAATTTATTGATTGTGATGGCAAAGGGTTTGCTGTTTGTTGCGGCGGGTTGCGCCGGTTTAGGATTTTTTGCGGCCAGCGCGACGCGAAAATCGAGAATGTCGTTAAAGTTGTAACGATCGGCAGCGGTTTGCTCGACCTGAACATACAGTCCTTGCAATTGCAGCGCATCCAGTACCAAATGCCGTTGCCACAGGCTGGCGAGCGAGAGGTTGGCGCACAATCGATCAATCGCCCAGAAGCGGCTGCCATCGGCGTTATCGCTGGTGGCATCGCGCACAGTCACCGCCAGCGTGAACGGGTTCAGCAAAATAATTTTTTGCAGGTGCAGTTCGCGGCCGGTTTGTTCGCGATAAATCTTCGGCGCCATCACATTCAGCAAAGGCATGGCGATCAGTGTCATCAGCGCCAAATAGCTGAGATATACGATGGCGATAATTTTGAGCGGGCGCGGAATGCGCGGCGAAACCATATTAATAACCTTGTTGTTAGGCGCTGGGTGACAAGTTTCGCGCTGGTGCGGTACTTTCGACAAGCGTAAAGTGTGTCGGACTTACCTAAACCGTTAGGAATAGCAGGTTTCTGAAAAATTCAGGGCACGAACTTGGGTGCCATAGGCGCCGAAAGGGGATACTTTTTTTCGGGGCAGAAGGAGGACTTATCGAAGCTTTCGCGCTGGATTCTTCGCAGAATTTGCCGAGTGCTCCGAGGACGAGCCCGCCATGCCTACGACGACAACGCTACGTTGCCCCGAAACAAAAGTATCCCCTTTCGGCGCAACACGCTTGGGCAGTGCTCTAACTTCAGAGCTGGTTTTGGAAAAATTATTCGGAGGAAATAAACAATGCGTCGAATTGGATTACTGTTTGCCCTGATGCTGCCGCTGTTGAGCGGTTGCGGTATTAACAACATTCCCACGCTGGATGAGCAAGTGAAGGCGGCGTGGGGTCAAGTCGAAAATCAATATCAGCGTCGCGCGGATCTGGTGCCGAATCTCGTCGAAACGGTAAAAGGCTATGCATCGCAGGAGCGTGAAACATTGACCGCTGTGACTGAAGCGCGCGCGAAAGTCGGCTCGATTCAAGTCGATAGCAAATTGCTCGACGATCCGCAGCGGCTAAAACAGTTCGAAGAAGCGCAGGCGCAGTTGCGTGGCTCGCTGCAACGATTGATGGTGGTGGCTGAACAATATCCGGATTTGAAATCGAATCAGAATTTCCTCGCGCTGCAATCACAACTCGAAGGCACTGAAAATCGCATCGCTGTTGCACGTCGCGATTATGTTCAGGCCGTGCAGCAATACAACACTGAAATTCGCACGTTCCCCGGCAATATTTGGCATAAGGTCATGTACAGCAGTCTGCCGATACGCGAAACGTATCAGGCCACGACGGATAATGCTGAAAAAGCGCCGGCGGTGAAATTTAATTGATGGCGCGTTGCACGATCGCAAATCCTCCCTCACCCCCCTTTGAAACACGAGGATTGAGGGGGATTTTTCTGTTTTTCTTTTTCTTCTGCGCATTTTGCGTAACGGCAGTTGCCGATCCGAAGTTCCCACCACTCACCGGTCGCGTCGTCGATCAGGCGAACTTATTGTCCGTCGCCGAGCAGCAACAATTAACTGCACAGCTAGAGGCGTTCGAACGCACCAGCGGTATTCAAATTGTGGTCGCGACGCTGCCGGATTTGCAGGGTTACGAGATCGAGGAATTCGGCTATCAGCTCGGTCGTCAGTGGGGCATCGGCGAGAAAGATAAAAATACAGGTGTGCTGCTGCTGGTCGCACAAACTGAACGCAAGGTGCGCATCGAAGTCGGCTATGGACTCGAAGGCGCGCTCACGGATGCATTGTCATCGAACATCATCAATGCGGTGATCGTGCCGCCATTCAAGCGTGGCCAATTCGATGTCGGTATTCAGCAGGGCGTTAGCGCCATTATGCAGGCGCTAAAAGGCGAGTATGAACCGCGTGCAACGCGCTCGCAGAGTTCGGGCCCGCGTGGCGGCGCAATGTTTTGGTTGCTGCTGATGTTCATCGCAATGATTTTTTTGCGCGGGTTCGGCGGTCCGGGCGGCGGTATCGGCGGTGCCTTCGGTCGACGCGGCGGGATGTTCCTGCCGGGCGGTTTCGGAGGCGGCGGCTTTGGCGGTGGTGGTGGCGGTTTCTCCGGCGGCGGCGGTGGTTTTGGCGGCGGCGGAGCCTCGGGGAATTGGTGATGGCATTATTAACCGAACAACAGCAGCAACAAGTTGCGGACGCGATTGCTGTAGTCGAGCGCGAAACCGATGCCGAACTGGTGACGGTGCTTGCCTATCGCTCCGATCACTACGCGCATGTGCCGACGTTATGGGCGGCAGCGATCGCGCTGCTGACACCGGGCGTATTGGCGCTGACACCGCTATGGTTGAATCTGTGGGATTTATTGTTGGCGCAATGGGCAGTGTTTTTACTGCTGGCATTGCTGCTGCGCTGGCAGCCATTACATGCGCGTCTGGTGCCGAAGAAATTGAAGGATTGGCGCGCGTCGCATCTCGCGCATCGCCAGTTTCTCGCACAAAACCTGCACCACACCAGCGGTGAAACGGGAGTCCTGATTTTTGTCAGCGAGGCCGAACACTACGTGCAAATTCTTGCCGATCGCGGCATCAGTCAGCATGTGGAACAGAGCGAATGGCAGGCGATCGTCGATGCTTTTATCGCGCAGGTGCAACGCGGCGAAACATTGCAGGGATTTCTCGATTGTATTCAGCGCTGCGGCGAATTGCTGAAAACGCATGTGCCCGCAACCGAGAGCAAAAATGAATTGCCCAACCGTATGATTGTGCTGCCCGATCCGGATTGATTCGCGAGTGCTTGCTAGTGATGCTGTGGATTGTCTGCCGCGTTAATTCGCAACACTGGCTGCCACCGTTGCGTGCGCAGGGTTCGCCACCAGCGCAAAGTTGACTGCGAGCTTTTTCATATCGACATTGGCGATGGTCACTTCGAGCCGTTGTTCGAGTTGAAACGTTCGAGTCGGCGAACTCGACCGTAAATACACCGTATCGAAACTGAATTTCTCGCCACTATGGCGCAGATCGACAAAACCCTGAATGCCATTGTCGAGCAGCCGCACCACGATGCCGCTACTGGTGACATGCACAACTTCCGCACTCCAGGTCGGTGTCGGTTGCTGCTGTGCGGCCAATTGACGTTGTAAATAGTCGCAGTCGAGCCATTGCTGCGACAGATTACTCGCGCGGCGCGCACGATCGCTACCATCCTGCAATTGCGCCATGGCATCGGCACTCAATGCCGGTCGCTCAGTTTGATGTAATTTCGCTTTGATAAAACGGTGCAGTAAAAAATCGTTGTACTTGCGAATCGGCGATGTGATCGTCGTGTATCGGGTGAGACCCATACCGAAATGCGGCTCCGCGCTAGTCACAAACTGCGCGCGTTCCAGCGAGCGAAACAGAATTTCGCGCAATGGCAATTCGTGTCGCAACGGCGCCAGATAGTGCATCAGTTCAACGTAACCGGTCAGCGTGGTGGGGTCGCCGAGCTGTGCATCGGACAATTGTTCGCTGAGCAATTTCGTTACGGCTTCGCGGCGTTCACCGCGAAAACCGCGATGGCCAATAAAGATCGCCGGCTCGTCCTGCAAATAATCCGCCGCGCAACGATTGGTCGCGATCATGCATTCTTCGACGACTTGATGCGCAAAGGTTTTTTCCTGACGCACGTAGCGCTCGATGACGCGATTGGCATCGAGCACCGCACGATATTCGCCGCGATCGGGTAATACGATGTGATCGCGTTGCCGACGGCGCTGCAATTGCAGCGATAGCTCGCGCAATGCAGTGACCGATTGCGCCCACGGAGTCGCCGCCGCAGCAACATCACCGAGAAAGCGATTCACTTGTTCATAGCTCAGCTTGGCGCAGGAGCGAACACGCGCTTCGCTGAACGCATAGTCGGTGATGCCGCCGTCGTTATCGATGCTCATCTCGCAAATCAGCGCGAGGCGTTCGGTGTCGGGTTGCAGCGAGCAGCGTTCGTTCGCCAATTGCTCCGGCAACATCGGCACGGTCATGCCCGGTAGATAAACGCTGGTGGCGCGCGCGGCAATCGCACGTTCCAACGCTGAATTGGGTGTTATCCACGCGCTTGGATCGGCGATCGCGACGGTTAACTTCCAGCCACTCGCATCGCGCTGGCGCTCTGCAAATAACGCATCATCCATATCGCGCGTTTCGACGCCGTCGATCGTCACCAGTGGCAGGGCGGTCAAATCGCGGCGCGCGCTGAAATCCGGCGTTTGTAAATCGGCCTCGACCAGTGTCAGTGCTTCATTCGGCAATTGGAAACGCGCGAGCGCGTACAGCGCGTGAATCCCCGGTTGTTGCGCGTTGCCGATAATTTTTTCGATTTTTGCCTGCGCCTTGCCATCGCTAAACGGATGGCGACAGATCTGTGCGCAGACATAATCGCCATGCTGCGCATTCATACGCATTTTGGGCGGTATAAATATCCAGCGACTTAAACGGGGCAGATCGGGCTCGACGAAATGTGCGTTGTCGCGGATGACATACTGGCCGGTGAAGCGCGCCAGTTCGCTGCTGACCAATTTCTCAAGGAGCGCGGTCGCCTTGCCGTCATCACCGGTGATGATCTCGATATCGACGTGATCATCCGGAAACAAGCGCTGCATTTGCTCGGCCGACAAATACACTTCGCGACCATCGTCGAGCACGACAAAGCCGTAGCGCCCCTGTGTGCCGCGCACGACGCCGCGGGCGCGCACTTTTTGATCGTGAATTTGTTGCTTGAGTTGACGCAGTTGCGTCAGGGCATCTGAATTGAGCATGAGTAAGGGCGTGGCCGACGGAACTTTGCGAGGCGCCTAGCCTAACGGAATCGACGCAGAAAGTCAGACAGCACTGCGCTTTTTTGCGTGATGGCAGCAATCGATTCGCATTTTTAAAATAAATTCGACGCGCGGTTGACAAAGCAGCGGCCGGCTAAAATAATCCAGTCATACCAACCATCCGAGACAGCATCGTTGCCAGCATGTACTTCGCAACGTAATTCGTGGTCTGTCTGGAGTGGCTGCGCTTGACGTTATCGAGCGCACATTCAGCCTCCACGCTTCGGCTTGCCGCATCCATGCAGCGGTGTCAGTGCGCAGCGCACCGTTTCGAACCCTCCTTTTTTACATTGTCCTTTTTAGCAGCACCTTCGGTGTACGCTGCTAAATGTCTTGCTTTGCTGTTCGTTGCGCTTTTTTCGTGTCGTCGGTCGTATTTTAATTTCGCATTTTTTAAAAATACACACAGCATTTTTCGTCGTTGCGCGGGGATAAAACGTCATGGGAAAACATGTAGAAATGGAAAAAATTTATGTGCTCGATACCAATGTGTTGTTGCATGACCCGCTGGCGCTGAGCGCCTTTAATGAGCATCGCGTGGTGGTGCCGATGACGGTGCTGGAGGAGCTGGATGCGATCAAGGATCGGCGCGATAAGGATGTGAGTCGCGAAGCGCGCATTGCGATTAATGCGATTGACAGCATTCTTGCTAACGCATCGCCGAAGGCAATTCAGGAGGGCGTCGATATTCCCGGGAGCAGTATCGGTAATCGTCACAATGGCAAGCTATCGGTGTATCCCGATCAATTGCTGCATCTCGATAACAAAGCGCCGTATCTCGACAGTTCATCGCCGCAGGCTAACGACAATCGCATCATCAATGTCGCGCTGCATCTGCAGGCGACCAACCTTGGCGCGTATGTCTGTCTCGTCACCAAAGACATCAATATGCGCTTGAAAGCCAAAGGCTCCGGGCTGCAACATGTTGAGGACTATCGCAAGGATCGTGTGCTCGACGACATCGATTTGATGGCGAAAGGTTATGAAAAAGTCGACGGTGATTTTTGGTCGCGCGTCGATAAAGTAAAAACATTTCGACGCGGTACCGACACGATTCATTTGATCGCACGCAGTGTACTGCCGGAAGCATATCCAAATATGTTCATCGTCGACGAAGCGGATTTCGTTGGCTATATCGAGCGGCTCGACGATGAATTTGTCGAAATGGTCGATCTGCATGTCGACCGCTTGATGTCGCAGCGGATGTGGGGACTGACGCCGCGCAATCTGGAACAGGCGATGGCATTTTTTCTGATTCAGCGGCCCGAGGTCGACATGACTGTGCTCACCGGGCCAGCCGGCTCGGGTAAAACGTTGATCGCACTCGCCTACGGTCTGCATGCAATCATCGAGGAAAAGCGTTACGACAAACTAATCGTTGCGCGTTCGACGCCGCCGATCGCCGAGGACATCGGTTTCTTGCCTGGTACTGAAGAAGAAAAAATGGCGCCGTGGCTGGCGGCCTTCGATGACAACCTCGAAGTGCTGCACGGCGGCGACGATTCGCCGATGAGTAGCATCGAATATGTGAAGCAGCGCGCGAACATTCAATTCAAATCGCTGAACTTCATGCGCGGCCGTTCGTTCAATAACGCTTACATTGTGATAGACGAATCGCAGGGACTCACTCAATTTCAATTAAAATCGATCATAACCCGCGTTGGTTCCAATTCAAAAATTGTCGTGCTCGGTAATTTGGCGCAGATTGATAATAAATATATTTCGCCGCTCACCTCGGGGCTGACGTATCTGGTTGAGAAGTGCAAATTGTTCGAACACGCCGGCGTAATGCATGTAAATGGTATCGAACGCAGTCGTTTAGCGGCGTTTGCTGAAGAGAATCTTTAATTTCGGACCCATGGCTTATAACCTGATAAGCTGCCCCCCGCGCGCAGAATCGATTATGTTCTGCGCGCGTTTATGATATTTCCTCATCTCCCTCAAATGGACGACGGCAACTGCGCTTAGTCGTAAGATTATTGACAGACAGTGAGAGCAGAATCTCACCGCTGTGAGCGTTTGCGCGAAAAGCAGCGTGTAAATAATTCGTGAAGCAGCGTGTTAAATAATTATATGGGGCATCGATTAATAGCCCTGACACAATTTTCTTTTTTGGGTGCAGTGCAATGACCACAAATTCACTAGCGGTTCGATGGGGCGACGGTCGTCGCGCGGACACTGATTTTGCGCGCGAACAAATCCTCGATGCGGCCTGGCGTTGTTACGAAGCAAACACAGTTTACAAGACGAGCATGGAGCACATTGCGCGCGAGGCAAAAGTTTCGCGCACAACGGTATATCGCTATTTCGAAAATCGCGATGAAGTGCTGACCGGTGTCGTGATGCGCGCGCTGCATCAGCTCATCGACCAGATCCGCAATGATGTTGTCGAAACTGACAACTTTGGTGAGTTTGTTGTCGAGGCGCTGGTACGTGGTGTTAAGGCGGTGCCGAAATCGGCTGTGTTTTCGCTGATGTTGCAGGAACAGAGTACTGTCATCAGTCGGGTTTATATTGCCTCCCCGAAAACTCTGAGCATTCTGGTCGATTTCTTTAGCGATCGTTTTGAGCTGGCTAAAAGCGCTGGTGAATTACGTGATGGCGTTGAACTATTACCGATGATTGATTGGCTGATTCATGCGGTGAGTGCCTACATGCTGGCGCCGACATCGATGCAGAGTGCAGATGACTGGCGCAAAATGCTGCGAATGTTTTTAGTGCCGGCTTTAGTTCGGGATTAAAAGAGCGCGACTGATAGTCGCGCTCACGCTCGCTTCAGAAAAACGTGCGCGCTGTTTGCAGCAGTGCGAGTGCGAACGCTCCCGCCAGTACATCGTCGAGCATGATGCCAAGGCCACCGTGAATATTGCGGTCGCACCAGCGAATGGGCCATGGCTTCCAGATATCGAATAAACGAAACAACACAAAGCCGGCGACAATCCACACACCGTTCGTCGGCAGCCACGCCAGCGCAATCCACACCCCGATAAATTCATCCCAGACGATGGCGCCGTGATCATGCGTGCGCAAGTCGTGCGCGGTTTTGCCGCAAATATAAATGCCGACGACAAAGCCGAGGGCAATGACAATCCAGTAATGCCATGGCGACAGAAAATGCAGTGGCCACCACGGAATCAACGCGGCCAGTGTGCCGAACGTACCCGGCGCGCGCGGCGCCAAACCGCTGCCAAAACCCGCAGCGATTAAATGGATAGGATTCCGAATATCGGGTTTTGCCATCGTCCTCTCCCCCAACCCCTCTTTCCAAATGGGAGAGGGGAGGGATATTAAAAGTGGGTGTAACCGTTTCGCACCAGCGTCCGTACGTTGCCTTGCGCATCGACCGCGAGCAGTTCGCTGCCTTCACTAATCTCGCCGATTTTGGTGACACGAACGCCGCTTTGCTGCGCGAGCGCATGCAGTTGCGGCAAGCGCTCGTGCGGCACGGTGAAACACAATTCGTAATCGTCGCCACCATGCAACGCAAATTCGTGCGCATCCGGATGCTTGCGCAAAGCGTCGGACAGCGGCAAGCGCGCGGGTTCGATACGCGCGCCAATGTGGCTGCATTCGAGAATATGGCCGAGGTCGGCGGCTAACCCATCGGAAATATCGATAGCGGCATGCGCAACACCGCGCAACTGCTGCGCGAATTGCATACGCGGCACCGGCGTGTAATAACGCTGCAAAAAATACTGTTGTGTTGCGGTGAGTTGATTGTGCGGCAGCGTTAAATAATCGAGCGCAGCGCGTGCATCGCCCAGCGTGCCGGTGACGAAAATACTGTCGCCGACTTTTGCCCCACTGCGCAATAACGCTTGCCCTTGCGGTAGTGTGCCGATGATTTGAATCGTCATTACCAGCACTGGCCCGCGTGTGGTATCGCCGCCAATCAAGGTGATATCGAATTCGTCAGCGCAGGCGCGCAACCCTTGCGCAAATTGCGCAAGCCAATCGGGATCCGCGTGCGGCAGTGTCAAGGCGAGGGTGAACGCGAGTGGCGTCGCCCCCATCGCAGCAAGATCTGAGAGATTGGATCGCAGTGCTTTTTGCGCGATCAGTGCGGCGTCGCCGTGCGCCGCAAAATGCACATCGGCAATCAGTGTGTCGACTGAGATCGCGAGTTGTTGTCCAGTGGGCGGATTTAGCAGCGCACAATCGTCGCCGATGCCGAGCGCAATGTCCGCCCGCGCGCGGCCGATGTCGGTAAAGAACTTGGCAATCAGTCCAAATTCACCGAATGCCATTTGGGGTTACCGCTTTGCCGCTGCGATTTCCACGCTACGCAATTGCTTAGCGAGTTGATCGAGCACGCCATTGATATATTTGTGACTTTCCGCTGCGCCGAATTTTTTCGCGAGCGATACCGCTTCGTTAATCGCGACCTTGAATGGCACGTCGATGCGATGCGCGAGTTCATACGTGCCGATACGCAGCAGCGCGAGTTCTATCGGGGTGACATCTTTCAGGGGGCGATCGATATGCGGCTCGATCAAGGTATCGAGTTCACCTAATTTCGCTGGGACTTCGTGCAGCAATTCCTGAAAAAATTCGAGATCGACCTGACTGAAATCATATTCGTCGCGAAATTGCAGTTCGATTTGCTGTAGCGCGTTGTGGCTGATCTGCCATTGATACAGCGCCTGCATCGCATAATGGCGCGCCTTATGGCGCAGTGCGGAATTGAATCCGGAAGGTTTGGCCACAGCATTTACTCACTCTTGAATTAAAGAACACGGTCATCGTGGGGATGGCCGTTGCTATTCTCCCCTCTCCATTTGGGGAGAGGGAACTCGCGCTACAAATTCCCCAGCAAGCTCACCATTTCCAGCGCCGACAATGCAGCCTCGGCGCCTTTGTTGCCGGCTTTAGTACCGGCGCGCTCAATTGCCTGCTCAATGGTATCGACGGTCAATACACCGAACGCGACCGGCACGCCGTATTGCATCATCACCTGCGCTAATCCTTTGGTGCATTCGCCGGCGACATATTCGAAATGTGGGGTGCCGCCGCGAATGACCGCGCCGAGCGCAATGACCGCATCGACCTGTTTTTTCTCGGCGATTTTTTGGCACACCAGCGGGATTTCAAAAGCGCCGGGTGCGCGCACGATGGTGATCTGATCATCTTTGACGCCATGACGACGCAACGTATCGATCGCAGCGCTGAGCAGGCTTTCGACGACGAAGCTATTCCAGCGTCCGACCACGATCGCAAATTTACCCTTGTTCGCAACGAAGGTGCCTTCGATGGTTTTTATCGTGCTCATAAACTTTCCTTCAACGATTTATTTAAATTTCAGCGGCGAAAATTATTACGGCTCAATGTAATCGATCACTTCCAGATCGAAACCCGAAATTGCGTTGTATTTTACCGGCGTGCCCAGGACGCGGAATTTGCGAATACCGAGATCGCGCAGAATTTGCGAGCCGAGGCCAATCGTCAGCTGCGTGCTGCGTCCACCGATGGCGGCGGGCGCTGGCGTATCGCGTCGGCCGAGCGCGATGTCGACGCTGGCGAGCAAATCATTCGGCGCTTCATTGCCGGCGAGCAGCAATAACACGCCGCCTTCTTGTGCGATGCGTTCGAGGCAGCGTTGCGTATTCCAGCCGATCTGTCCGCGTGGGCGAGTGCCGATCAGATCGCGCAGCGCGCTGGTGAACTGCACGCGCACCATCGGCGCCGGATTTTTTGCGACGTCGCCTTTCACCACCGCGAGATGTACATCGCCGTGATATTGATCGCGATAGGCGTGCAGCACAAAGTCGCCGTGATCAGTTTGAATCGGGCCTTCGCTGACTTTTTCGATACTGCTTTCGTTGACCACGCGGTAATGAATCAAATCGGCGATGGTGCCGATTTTCAAACCGTGTTCCTGCGCGAATTTTTCCAGATCGGGGCGGCGCGCCATGCTGCCGTCGGGATTCATTACTTCGCAGATCACGCCGGACGGCTCGAAGCCAGCCAACCGCGCCAGATCGCACGCTGCTTCGGTGTGGCCGGCGCGCACCAGGACGCCGCCGGCCTCGGCCATCAGCGGAAAAATATGACCGGGCTGCACGATGTCTTCGGCTTTGGCATTGCGCGCGGCGGCAGCACGCACCGTCAGCGCGCGATCGGCCGCGGAAATACCGGTGCTGACACCGTGCGCCGCTTCGATCGACACCGTGAATTTGGTGCCGAAGCCCGATGCATTGCGTTGCACCATCAATGGCAGATTGAGTTTTTCGCAGCGCTCGCGCGTCATCGGCATGCAGATCAGGCCGCACGCGTAACGCGCCATGAAATTGATGTGCTCGGCGGTGACGCATTCGGCGGCCATGACGATATCGCCTTCGTTCTCGCGATCCTCGTCGTCCATCAGGATCACCATCTTGCCGAGGCGAATGTCCTGAATGATTTCTCCAATCGTATTAAGTGCCATTTCAGTACCTGATGCAGGTTGCGATTAAAGCGGCGTGGCCGCGTAATCGAAATCTATTGGATGATGGATTTCGACGATTGGTTAAGCGTTGTTGCCAAACCCATGTTCGGCCAGAAATGCTGCGGTGATGCCGCCGGATTTCGCCGCCGCGGTGTCGCCCATCAGCAATCTTTCGAGGTAACGCGCGATCACGTCGACTTCGAGATTGACGCGGGTGCCGATGCCGTAATTGCCGATCACGGTTACCTGTGCCGTGTGCGGCACTATATTCAATTCGAAGTCCGTACCGCTTACTGCATTTACGGTAAGCGAAATGCCGTCGACGCAGATCGAGCCTTTGTGCGCGATGTATTTCGCCAGTTCGGCCGGCGCGCGCACGGTGAGGCGGATCGAGCGCGCATCTTCGCGTCGCGATACCACTTCGCCAACGCCATCGACGTGGCCGCTGACAATATGGCCGCCGAGTCGCGATGCCGCCGTCAGCGCTTTTTCCAGATTAACCGCGGTGCCAACTCGCCATTCACCGATAGTGGTGAATGCGAGCGTTTCGCGCGATACATCGGCCCAGTAACCATCGCCGGGCAATTCGACGACAGTCAGGCACACGCCGTTGGTGGCGATGCTGTCGCCAATGCGGACGTCGGCTAGCGGCAGCGTGGTGGTGGCGATGCGCACGCGCAGATCGCCGTTGCGCGGCTGCAGCGCGGCGACGGTGCCCATCGTTTCGATGATGCCGGTAAACATGCTCAGTCCTCCGCCACGTATAACGGCGTCGCGTCGATGCGCCAGTCGTTGCCGACCGCGCGGATAGCGTTGATGTGCAGGCGTTGTTGCTCGCGCATTTTCTCGAACGGCAATTCGAGCAGCGCGCGTGCACCGCTGCCGAGTAAAGTCGGCGCCATATAAATCGTCAATTGATCGATCAGGCGCGCGCGCCATAGCGCACCTGTTAGCGTGGCGCCGGCCTCGACCAGTACTTCATTCGCCTGCTGCTCGGTCAGCCATTTCATCAAGGCATGCAAATCGACGCGATTGTCCTGCGCCGGCAGCCGCACGATTTGCACATTCGCTTCGACTAATGGCTCCCAGCGTTTTTGCTCGTCGTTGATCGTGGCGATCGCGAGTTGCCCCGGCTGCGCAAAAATGCGTGCCGGCGGCTGCAGCCGCAGCTGTGAATCGACGATGACGCGCAGCGGCTGCCGACGTGCAATCACGTCGGCATTGTCGAGCTGTAATTCTTCTGCGCGCACGCTGAGCGCGGCATTGTCGTGCAATACGGTATCGACGCCGCTCAGGATTACGCAGCTGCGCGCGCGCAACCGTTGCACGTCGGAACGCGCTGCGGTGCCGGTGAGCCATTGGCTTTCGCCCGAGGCCATCGCGGTGCGGCCATCGACACTCATCGCGAGCTTCGCATGCAGCCATGGCCGACCGCGTTCCATGCGGCTGATAAAACCGATATTGAGTTGGCGCGCTTCGGCTTCGAGCAAACCTGCTTCGACCGCAATACCGGTATGGCGCAAATGCTCAAGGCCGCCACCGGCGACCAGCGGATTTGGATCGCGCATCGCCGCAACTACCCGCACGATCCCGGCCGCGACCAACGCCTCGCAGCAGGGTGGTGTTTTGCCGTGATGGCTGCATGGTTCGAGCGTTACGTAAGCAGTTGCACCACGCGCATTGCCGTACCACTTTTCGGCATCGCGCAGCGCGTTAATTTCCGCATGCGGTTGTCCCGCCCATTCATGCCAGCCGCGGCCGATGACCTTGCCATCGCGTACCAGCACGCAACCGACGCGCGGGTTCGGCGACGTCGTATACAGACCGCGCTGCGCAAGTTGCAACGCTTCGGCCATGTATTGTCGATCAAGAGTGCGATCGATTTCGGTGGTCATGACTCGCGCTAATGTCCTCGGTGGCACTACCACTTCCCCTTCAATGAAAAAGGAGAAGAGGGAAATTTACGTCTCGCTGGGAGTGGGCTCTTGTGCGAGTTTGTCGATCTCGGCGCGAAATTCGTTGAGATCCTGAAAGCTTCTATATACCGAGGCGAAACGCACGTAGGCGACATGATCTAGCTGCTTCAATGCTTCCATCACTTTCTCGCCGATCACGCGCGAATCGAGTTCGCGCTCGCCGGTGGCTTGGAGTTGATGCTTAATCTGCGTGATCACCGCTTCGACCTGCTCGATACTCACCGGCCGTTTTTGCACCGCGCGCAAAATGCCATTGCGCAATTTGTCTTCGTCGAACGGTTCGCGCGAACCATTGGTCTTGATCACGCGCGGCATCAACAATTCGGCACTTTCGAACGTGGTGAAACGCTCCGCACACGACAGGCATTCGCGCCGTCGCCGCACCTGGCCGCCTTCGGCGACCAAGCGCGAGTCGATCACTTTGGTGTCATCGAAATTGCAGAACGGGCAGCGCATGCGCGGGGGCTATTTCGCGTAAACGGGGAATTTGCCGCAGATATCCAGCACCTTGGCCTTAACCTGCGGAATCACCTCGGCGCTGTTGCCTTTTTCGAGGCTATCGAGCACATCGCACAGCCAGCCGGCGAGCTGTTTACACTCGGCTTCCTTGAAGCCGCGTGTGGTGACCGCCGGGGTGCCGATACGCAAACCTGAGGTCACGAACGGTGAGCGCGGATCGTTCGGCACCGAGTTCTTGTTGACGGTGATGTAAGCCTGGCCGAGCGCCGCATCGGCGTCTTTGCCGGTGTATTCCTTGCCGATCAGGTCGATCAACATCAGGTGGTTGTCGGTGCCGCCGGACACGATCTTGTAGCCGCGCTCCATCAGTACGCCCGCCATCGCACGCGCATTGATGACGACCTGCTTCTGATAGGTTTTGAAGGCGGGTTCCAGCGCTTCCTTGAAGGCCACGGCTTTTGCAGCGATCACATGCATCAGCGGGCCGCCCTGGATGCCGGGGAATACCGCCGAGTTGAGCTTCTTGTGGAAATCTTCCGATTGGCCTTTCGACAGGATGATGCCGCCGCGCGGGCCACGCAGTGTTTTGTGCGTGGTGCTGGTGACGACGTGCGCATGCGGCAGCGGGCTCGGGTATTCGCCGGCGGCGACGAGACCGGCGACGTGCGCCATGTCGACCCACAGATATGCGCCGACTTTATCGGCGATCGCGCGCATACGTGCCCAATCCTTGTAGCGCGAATACGCCGAGAAACCGCCGATGATCATTTTCGGTTGGGTTTCCAGCGCGATGCGCTCCATTTCGTCGTAGTTGATCACGCCGGTCACCGGGTCGAGACCATACGGCACGATTTTGTAGTGGCGGCCGGAGAAGTTGATCGGGTTGCCGTGTGTCAGGTGGCCGCCTTGCGCCAGATTCATGCCCATCACGGTGTCGCCCGGATTCACCAGCGCGAGGAAAATTGCGGCATTTGCCTGCGCGCCCGAATGCGGCTGCACGTTGGCGTAGTCGCAGTCGAATACCTGCTTGATGCGATCGATCGCGAGCTGCTCGACTACGTCGACATGTTCGCAGCCGCCGTAATAGCGCTTGCCCGGATAGCCTTCGGCGTATTTGTTGGTGAGCACGGTGCCTTGCGCCTGCAGTACCCGCGGGCTGGCGTAGTTCTCGGATGCAATCAGCTCGATGTGCTCTTCCTGGCGCTGTACTTCGCCGCCAATCGCGTTCCACAACGCGTCGTCAAAACCGGCGATGGTCATGTCTTTGCTAAACATCGGATAAATCTCCCAGGAAAAACGCACGGCCGTGCTCGAAAGGGGCGCAATTGTAGCCTAATCAGGCTATTCGGGCGACAACAAGCGATTGCGCCAGAGCAGGGGATTCGGTACCTTCCCGCACTCGCAATTTGAGGTACCTGCCGGCATGGCCCAATACGTTTTTACGATGAACCGGGTGAGCAAGATCGTGCCGCCCAAGCGCGAAATTCTTCACGATATATCGCTGTCCTTCTTTCCTGGTGCCAAGATCGGCGTGCTCGGCCTGAATGGTTCGGGCAAATCGACGCTACTGCGCATCATGGCCGGTGTCGACACGGAATTTAACGGTGAGGCGCGGCCGCAGCCTGGCATCAAGATCGGCTATCTGTCGCAGGAACCGCCGCTCGATCCCACCAAGGATGTGCGCGGCAATGTCGAGGAAGGCGTCGCTGAAGCGATCAATGCGCTGGCCGATCTCGAAAAGGTCTACGCCGCCTACGCCGAGCCGGATGCCGATTTCGATGCGCTGGCTAAGAAGCAGGAGCAGCTCGAAAACATCATCCAGGCGATGGACGCGCACAATCTCGAACACAAGCTCGAAGTGGCTGCGGATGCTTTGCGACTACCGCCGTGGGATGCCGACGTCACCAAAATTTCCGGTGGCGAGCGCCGCCGCGTCGCGCTGTGCCGGCTGCTGTTATCGAATCCCGATATGCTGCTGCTCGACGAGCCCACCAACCACCTGGATGCGGAATCGGTCGCGTGGCTCGAACACTTCCTGTGCGAATTCCCCGGCACTGTGGTGGCGATCACCCACGATCGCTACTTCCTCGATAACGCCGCCGGCTGGATTCTCGAGCTCGATCGCGGTCGCGGCATTCCGTTCGAAGGCAATTACTCCGGCTGGCTCGAAGCACGCGAGCACCGCTTAGAACAAGAGCAGAAGCAGGAAGTCGCGCATCTGAAGACAATGAAATCCGAACTCGAGTGGGTGCGGCAGAACGCCAAGGGCCGCCAGGCGAAGAGCAAGGCGCGCCTCGCTCGCTTTGAAGAAATGCAGTCGCAGGAATTTCAGGAGCGTAACGAGACCAACGAGATCTACATCCCGCCGGGGCCACGGCTTGGTGATCTAGTGGTCGAAGTCAATGGCATTTCGAAGGCGTACGGCGATCATGTGCTGTTCGAAAACCTCAGTTTCACAGTGCCGAAAGGCGCGCTGGTCGGCATTGTCGGCGGCAACGGCGCTGGTAAATCGACATTGTTCCGCATGATCGCCGGTCGCGAGCAGCCCGATAGCGGCTCGATTCGTGTTGGCGATACCGTGCAGCTTGCGTACGTCGAGCAAACCCGTGAAAAACTCGACGACAACAAGACCGTGTGGGAAGCGGTGTCGGATGGCCACGACATCATCCGCATCGGCAACTATGAAGTGCCGTCGCGCTCGTACATCGGCCGCTTCAACTTCAAAGGCGGCGATCAGCAGAAGCGTGTGGGCGATTTGTCCGGCGGTGAGCGCGGTCGCCTGCAGCTCGCGTGCACGCTGAAAGAGGGCGGCAATCTGCTGCTGCTCGATGAGCCGTCGAACGATCTCGATGTCGAAACCTTGCGTGCGCTCGAAGAGGCTTTGCTCGCGTTCCCCGGCTGCGCGATGGTGATCTCGCACGATCGCTGGTTCCTCGATCGGATTGCGACTCACATACTTGCGTACGAAGGCGATTCGCAAGTGGTGTTCTTTGAAGGCAACTTCAGCGAATACCACGCCGACTTCATCAAGCGCAAAGGCGAAAATGCGACGCCGCAACGGATGAAATACAAACGCTTGAAATAATCGACAGAAACGGTGGCGTTGGTTGAGTACACTGGCGTTATCGAAACATTCAATGGGATGGCGTGATGAGCGAGCAGCAACAGGACCGTCGTCAGTTCAGCCGCGTGTTATTCGATGCGTGGGTCGAGTTGCGGCAGGGCGACAAGCAGTGGAATGCGGCCATCGTCGATTTATCGCTGAAAGGTTTGCTAGTTGAAGAGCCGGCCGACTGGGTTATCGACGACCAGCAGCCGTTACATGCGGCTATTCAGCTCGATGCGAGCGCAAGCATTCAGATGAAGGTGCGCTGCCGTCACACCGAGCGCGGCCAGATCGGTTTCGAGTGCGAGCATATCGATATCGACAGCATCAGCAATTTACGCCGCTTGGTGGAGTTGAATCTCGGCGATGCGGAATTACTCGAGCGCCAGCTCGGTGCGCTGGGTGGCGTCAACGAATAAAGCCAAATTTCAACAATAAAAAAAGGCAGCTTTGAGCTGCCTTTTTTGTGCGTGCTGATCGCCGCTTAGAGCGGATAGTGCGCTGGATACGGCAGGCGCGCGACGCCGGAATCGACCGCCGCTTTTGCCACCGCAGCGGCAACAATGCCAAGCAGGCGCGCATCCATCGGCTTCGGAATGATGTAGTCGCGGCCGAAGCTCAATGCTTGCAGGTTATACGCAGCTAAAACCTCCGCCGGCACCGGTAGTTTCGCCAGTTCGCGCAGCGCTTTCACCGCAGCGATTTTCATCGCTTCGTTGATGCGTTTCGCGCGCACGTCGAGCGCGCCGCGGAAAATCGACGGGAAGCCGAGCACATTGTTGACTTGGTTTGGATAATCGCTGCGTCCGGTCGCGATGATCAAATCGTCGCGGGTAGCATGCGCAATTTCTGGCTGAATTTCCGGGTCGGGATTCGAGCAGGCGAATACGATTGGCTTCGGTGCCATCGATTTCAGCATGTCGGCACTCATCAAATTGGCGCCGGAGAGGCCGACAAATACATCGGCACCTTTCAATGCATCGGCCAGCGTGCGTGCGGTCGTGTCATTGAGGAATTCTTCTTTGTATTCGTTCAATCCTTCACGGCCGGGATAGATCACGCCGCGGCGGTCGACCATGTAGAGATTTTCTTTGCTCGCGCCGAGGCTGACCAGCAGGCGCATGCACGCGATTGCTGCAGCGCCGGCACCGAGGCAAACGATCTTCGCGGATTCGAGCGTTTTTCCCTGGATTTCCAGCGCATTCAGCATGCCGGCGGCGGTGACGATCGCGGTACCGTGCTGGTCGTCGTGAAAGACCGGAATCTTGCATTGCTCGATCAGCACGCGCTCGATTTCAAAACATTCAGGCGCTTTGATGTCTTCGAGGTTGATGCCACCGAAGGTATCGGCGATGCGCGTCACGGTATCGATGAAGGCTTGTGCATCTTCTGCGTCGACTTCGATATCCACCGCATCAATATTCGCGAACCGTTTGAACAGCAGAGCTTTGCCTTCCATTACCGGCTTGCTCGCGAGTGGACCGAGATCGCCGAGCCCGAGAATCGCGGTCCCATTGGAAATGACCGCTACCAGATTACCCTTGCCGGTGTAGCGATAAGCGTTGTCCGGGTCCTTGGCGATTTCCCGTACCGGCTCCGCAACACCCGGGCTATAAGCCAACGCTAAATCGTATTGCGTTTCGGCTGGCTTGGTCAGCTCGACACTGATCTTTCCGGGCTGCGGAAATTCGTGATAGTCGAGCGCCGCTTGTTTGAGGTCGATGGCCATAGGGTGCCGCTTCCAGGGGATAAAAAGAGTACGGAGGATAAATAAAAACGCTTAAGCGGGACAAGCTCGGAATGAGGGTTGTCGCGGCTTTTTTACGCGTATTTACGCCCAAATTGGCTAAATCAATCGCTACGTTACAAACAAAAACGCCCAGCGCATTGGCCGGGCGTTTTGTTGATGCGCAGAAGACGCAAGCGCGAGGTCGTTTACGCCTGTTTGGTGCTGCGTGCGCCGAAGCGCTTGCGGAAGCGATCGACACGGCCGCCGGCGTCGGCAACTTTCTGCTTGCCGGTGTAGAACGGGTGGCAGTTCGAGCAGACGTCGAGATGGATATCTTTGCCGAGCGTCGAGCGAGTTTGGAACGCATTACCGCACGAGCAATTGGCGTTGATTTCAGTGTATTTCGGATGGATATCGGCTTTCATTTCGGTAGTCCCACGCTGGTTGGGCGCCGCCATCCGATCACCTGTCGGATACCGCGCCGCAAAAGAGGCCGGGCATATTATCAAAATTTCGCCCGTTGGCAAGATAATCATCAGATCGCTGTCGATGGGCTGCGATCCGTAGCGCTGTCCTTGTTACACTGCCGTCCGATTTTTTCGCCTGATAACGTCACTGTGACCACCATTCTTCGCGTCGCTGTTCCCGGCCCGTTGCGACAATTATTCGACTATCTACCTCCCGTAACCGGAGGGCTACTTCCGGCTCACGGTGCTGCGGATACGCTGCGCCCGGGCATTCGGTTGCGAGTGCCGTTCGGCCGCCGCCAAGTGGTTGGCCTGCTGATCGCGGTGGTCGACCACAGCGAATGGCCGCTCGATCAGCTCAAGCATGCGACCGAAGTGCTCGATGTTGAGCCGATATTCACGCCGGCATTACTCGATCTGCTGAGTTGGGCGTCTGACTATTACCTGTATCCGCTGGGTGAATGCGTAGTGCAGGCGCTGCCCGGATTGCTGCGCGGCGGTGATTCCGCCACCGCCGTTGAGCAGCGCTGGCGTCTAACAGTGGCTGGCCTGGCGTTGCCCGACGGTGCGTTGCGGCGCGCGCCGCAGCAGGCGAAAGCGCTGACTGCCTTGCAGCAGGAACCGGCGTTGGGCACGCAGAGCCTGGCCGAGCGCGGTGTTACTGCAGCGACGCTGCGTGCACTCGCGGCAAAGGGGTTGATCGAGCGCTTTGAGCAGCCGACTACCGCGGTAACACAGCTGCCACCCATCGTCACTGAGTCGGCGCCGACGCTGTCGTCAGAGCAACAGACAGCGGTCGACAGTATCGCGCAGAGTTTTGGTCGCTATGGTGCACATCTGCTCGACGGCGTTACCGGCAGCGGCAAAACCGAGGTGTATCTGCAACTGCTGGCGCAGGTAATTGCGCGCGGCGAGCAGGCGCTGGTGCTAGTGCCGGAAATTGGCCTGACACCGCAGACGCTGGCGCGGTTTCAGCGCCGTCTCGGGACACCGATCGCAGTGCTCCATTCGGGACTTAATGACAGCGAGCGGCTACAAGCGTGGCGGCTGGCGCGCAGCGGCGTCGCCGGGGTGGTGCTCGGCACCCGGTCGGCGGTGTTTGCTGATTTCAATCCAGCGAGCGGCGCCGGACTCGGCTTGATCATCATCGACGAGGAGCACGACAGCTCGTTCAAGCAGCAGGACGGCTTTCGTTATTCGGCGCGCGATGTCGCGATCAAACGCGCGGCCGAACTCGGTATTCCGATTGTGCTCGGCTCGGCAACACCGAGCTTGGAAAGTCTGCATAACGCGCTGAGCGGAAAATATCGGCATTTGCTGTTGCATGAACGCGCTGGCGGCGCAGCGCACCCGCGCGTCGATCTACTCGACATCCGTCGTGCGCCATTGCGCGATGGCTTGGCACCGGCGGTGATCGATGCGATCGGCGCAACGGTGAAGCGCAATGAGCAGGTGCTGGTGTTCCTCAATCGACGCGGGTTCGCGCCAACGTTGCTGTGCCACGACTGCGGCTGGATCGCCGGCTGCGATCACTGCGATACGCGGCTGACGGTGCACGCCGGCGACCGGCGTTTGCGTTGTCATCATTGTGGATTCAGCCGCGCGTTGCCGTCGACATGTCCGCAGTGCAAAAGTGCACGGCTGGATTTTCGCGGCCCCGGCACCGAGCGGCTCGAACTGGCGCTGACGCAATTATTTCCGCAGACACCGGTGGTGCGCATTGACCGCGACACCACACAGCGCAAACACGCGCTGCGCGACAAGCTGGCGACAGTGCGCGAAGGCGAGCCGTGCATTTTGGTCGGCACGCAGATGCTGGCGAAGGGGCATCATTTTCCCGATGTCACGCTAGTGGTCATGGTCGATATCGATGGCGCTTTGTTCAGTGCTGATCTGCGCGGACCGGAGCGCATGGCACAGGTGCTGACGCAGGTGTCGGGTCGCGCCGGTCGCGCGCAAAAACCGGGGCGCGTGCTGGTACAGACACATTATCCGGAGCATCCGCTGATCGCGGGTCTGGTGCGCGACGGCTATGCCGCGTTTGCGCGCGCACTGCTTGCCGAGCGTCGATTGCTCGGCGCGCCGCCGTTCGCGTATTTCGCGCTGATCCGTGCCGACGCGCGTGATTTAAGCGCGGCCGAGCAATTGCTGGCGGCGTTGCGCGCGCAGCTCAACACACCGCACCTGACCGCAATCGGTCCGCTGCCGGCGCCGCTGACCCGGCGCGCCGGTTTGTTTCGCGCGCAATTGATTCTGAGTGCGCCGCAGCGCCCGCCATTGCATCGCGCCTTGCATCAGCTGCTCGAACACGCCGACACGTTGCCGTTTGCGCGGCAGGTGCGCTGGTCGATCGATGTCGACCCGATCGATTTTTCCTGAGCCGCAAACAGGTCGCGTCACGCGCGAGTGTGTCTGCATCGGTCGCCGTTCCCGCGTCTAACACTTTTGCTTAGCGGCGATCCGCTCACGGCGGTGTAGGTAAATGTACGCATCGATAATGCAAAGTGACGGCTTTTCGCTATCAAAGGGATCGTCATCGCAGTGGATGTACTACTTTTTCCGCAAAATTTTTATTTTAAAACTTGCGTCTCAATCAAAAAGCATCTGAAATGTTAGGAGTTTTGGTTTAGCGATAGCGGGCCCGCTCCCGCCATAATAAAAAAGCTAATTAATTTGGGTCCGGTTAATGAATAAAACAGTGCTTCGCTGCCTATTAACAATTGTTTGCGTGCTGACACCTTTCGTCAGTGCACACGCCGCCACCGCATTTCATCCCGATGCGACCGCCGCGCTGGTCAAGGTCGAAGGCCAGACAATCTGGAGTCAGTCCGCTGACGAACGGTTGCCGCAGGCCAGCTTGACCAAAATTATGACCGCGCTGCTGGTGCTGGAAAAATATCAGCCTGATGCCATCGTCAAGATCACGCCCGAGGCAGCGGCCGCGCGTCCGACCAAAATCGGCTTGCGCGCCGGTGATCGGATGCGTTTATCGGATTTGCTCGCGGCCGCGTTGATCCATTCAGCTAACGATGCGTGTCACGCGTTGGCCGATTGGCATTCGGGCAATGAAGAAAAATTCGTCGTGCGGATGAACGAGCGTGCACGTCAGTTGGGTTTGCACGATACGCATTTCGCGAATGCCTGCGGTTTCGATGCCGAAGGGCATTACAGCTCGGCGCACGATCTCGCCAAGCTGGCTGAACTGGCGATGCAGAACCGCACGTTCAGTCGTCTGGTTAACAAGCAGCAACTGGTGATTCGCACCGTCGATGGCAAACGCAAGTTTGCCTTCCACAGCACCAATGCTTTGATCGGCAAATACGACGGCGCGATGGGCGTGAAAACCGGCTTTACGTTCAAGGCCGGCCCGTGTCTGGTCGCGATTTCCGAGCGCAAAAACACGCGCGTGATGATTGTGCTGCTGAATGCCCGCAACCGCTGGCCGAACGCGCGCGAAATGTTCGATCTGGCGTTTGCGCAATCGAAACTGCATCAGGAGCGCATTGCCGCTGTGCATGGTGCAGCGCCGGAGTCCTCGGCACTCTAGTCGTCATTGCGCCGCGCTCTCAGTCATAGCGCGGCGCTGTAATTCCCTCGCCATCGATAAATGGGGATAATGCGCCCTCGCGCGTGCAGCCCCGCCTCACGCTTATCCTCATTGCTGAACAACGCGGTAAACCACCGAATGAAGAACCATGTCGCCGATCTGATCGGGCAAGCGCTCGCACAACTGCAATCCGCCGGAGAATTGCCGGCCATCGAGTTGCCGAGCATTCAGGTCGAACACACTCGCGACAAGGCGCACGGCGATTTCGCCAGCAATATCGCATTGGCGCTTTCGAAAAGTGCGAAACGGCCACCACGGCAGGTGGCTGAGGCGATCGTGAAGGCATTGCCACCGTCGACGCGGGTAACGAAAGTCGAAATCGCAGGCCCTGGCTTCATCAATTTCTTCTTGTCCAACGCAGCGCAGACCACGGTAGTGACGGATATTCTCGCGGCGGGCGCACAGTTCGGCCGCAACAGCAGTGGCGCTGGCCGCAAGGTGCAGGTTGAATTCGTCTCGGCGAACCCGACCGGCCCGCTGCACGTCGGCCATGGGCGCGGCGCGGCGGTGGGCGATTGCCTGTGTCGATTGCTGGACGCGACCGGCTGGGATGTGACGCGCGAGTTTTACTACAACGATGCCGGCGCGCAGATCGTCAATCTGGCGCGGTCGGTACAGGCGCGCTGCAAAGGGCTTGGCCCCGACGATGCCGACTGGCCGCAGGACGGCTATCGCGGCGATTACATCCGCGATGTCGCCGATGCCTACATGGCGAAGGAAAAAATCGACGCTGACGATCGGCATGTGGTCGGCGTCGGCGCTGCCGATGATCTCGATGCGATCCGCGATTTTGCCGTGGCGTATCTGCGGCGCGAACAGGATCTCGATTTGCGTGCATTCGGCGCCCAGTTCGATGTGTATTTTCTCGAGTCGTCGTTGTACGAGGAAGGCAAGGTCGAAGAGACCGTGCAACAGTTGATCGCGAGCGGCCACACCTATGAAGATGGCGGCGCGCTGTGGCTGAAAACCACCGATTTCGGCGACGACAAAGATCGCGTGATGCGCAAGCGCGAAGGCGGTTACACATACTTCGTCCCCGATGTGGCGTACCACGTCAGCAAATGGCAGCGCGGTTTTCAGCGCGTGATCAATGAGCAGGGCGCCGATCATCACAGCACGATCACGCGGGTGCGCGCCGGCTTGCAGGCATTGAATATCGGCATTCCGCAAGGCTGGCCGGATTACGTGCTGCATCAAATGGTCACCGTGATGCGCGGTGGTGAAGAAGTGAAAATTTCGAAGCGCGCCGGCAGCTATGTCACGCTGCGCGATCTGATCGACGAAGTGGGTCGCGACGCGACGCGTTATTTTCTCGCCGCGCGCCGCGCCGATTCGCAGCTGACTTTCGATATCGATTTGGCGCGTGCGCACACCAACGACAATCCGGTGTATTACATCCAATACGCGCACGCACGGGTGTGCAGTGTGCTGCGACAGGCGCAGGAGAAAAATCTCGCGTGGCAGCAACAACGCGGTCTCGCCAGCCTGGAAAAACTCGACAGCGAATATGAGCAGGCGCTGTTGAATCATCTCGCGCGATATGCCGAGACGGTCACGATCGCCGCGCAAAATCTTGAGCCGCATCTGATCGCGCAATATCTGCGCGATCTCGCCGCGCATCTGCACACGTGGTATCACGCGCAACAGTTTTTGGTTGACGATGCTGAGTTGCGCGATGCGCGACTCGCGCTCGCGGTAGCGACGCGGCAGGTATTGCGCAACGGTCTCGATCTACTGGGCGTATCCGCGCCCGAGGAAATGTGATTCATGGCCAGCCCGCAATACAACCCGCGCCGACAACATAAAACGCCGCCGCCGAAAAACAACAAGCATCGCGGTGCTTCGCCGACGACGCGTAATGAAGCGCGCGAAATTCCGGGCTGGGTCTGGTTCGTTGCCGGTATCGCGATTACCTCATTCGTCGTCTTCATCGTGAAGCTGTCGCATGCGCCGCAACCGGTGGTCGCGAACAGCGCGGCGGATAAAGTCGCCGAGAAAACCGCAAAGGCAGTGCCGGCCACGAAAGAAGCATCGAAAGAAATAGCAAAAAAGGATGAGCTACCGACGGTGCCAGCGGATGCCAAGACCGTTACCAAATTCGATTTCTATACGTTGCTGCCCGAGCGCGAAGTGATCGTGCCGAACGAGCGTGAAGCGATCAAAACCACCGATAAGCCGAAAACCGCGCAGGATCAGACAGCCGCTGCCAGTGGTGAACAATTGTTGCTGCAGGTCGGTTCATTCCGCTCGGCACAGGAAGCCGAACGCCGGCGCGCGCAGGTTGTCGGGTTGGGTTTGCAGGCGAAAGTCGAATCGGTGGTCGCGAATGGCGATCCGTGGTTTCGCGTCCAGGCCGGGCCGTTCACCACGCGCGAACAGTTAACCAAGGCGCGCGATCAATTGAGTGCGGCCGGTGTCGAATCGCTGTTGTTGAAACAAAAACCCTGAACAATTTGCGTTGATGTTTCACTTCCCCCTTTGAAAAAGGGGGACAGAGGGGGATTTAACTGCCATCAAATTCCCCCATCTCCTCTTTAGCTAGGGGGTGATGCTGCGAAGTGTGCATTGAAATCGCCCCGTCCGGCCCCATCTCGATTTGTCCCCACGCGGCGCGCCAGTGCCGCTGCAATCGGAGGCTCGCATTTTGGAACAGTATCACGGCACAACCATCCTCTCAGTCCGACGCAAAGACCGCGTTGTGATCGGCGGCGACGGCCAGGTGTCGCTCGGAAACACCATCATGAAAGGCAACGCGCGCAAGGTGCGGCGGCTGTATCAGGGCAAGGTGTTGGCGGGATTTGCCGGTGGCACTGCCGATGCGTTCACGCTATTCGAATTATTCGAAGGCCAGCTCGACAAGCATCAGGGCAACCTTGTGCGTGCGGCAGTGGAGCTCGCGAAAGCCTGGCGTACCGAGCGCTCCTTGCGCCGTCTTGAGGCGCTGTTGTCCGTCGCCGATAAAACCACCTCGCTGATCATCACCGGCAATGGCGATGTGATCGAGCCCGAAGATAATCTGATCGCGATCGGGTCCGGCGGTCCCTACGCGCAGGCTGCGGCGCGCGCGTTGCTCGACAACACCGAATTGAGTGCGCGCGACATCGTCGAAAAAAGCCTCGCGATTGCCGCCGATATTTGCATTTACACTAATCACAATCGCACGATTGAAGAGCTGGAGTGCGTTTGATATGAATTCACACGCTGTAACACCGCGACAAGCATTGACCCCGCGCGAAATTGTTGCGGAACTCGATAAACACATCGTCGGTCAGGCGAAAGCAAAACGCGCTGTGGCGATCGCATTGCGCAATCGCTGGCGGCGCATGCAGCTCGCCGAACGTTTGCGCGCTGAGATCACGCCAAAAAATATTCTGATGATCGGGCCGACCGGCGTCGGTAAAACCGAAATTGCGCGCCGTCTCGCGAAAATTGCCGATGCGCCATTTATCAAAGTGGAAGCAACCAAATTCACCGAGGTCGGTTACGTCGGTCGCGATGTCGAATCGATTATTCGCGATCTGGTCGATGCCTCGATCAAAATGCATCGCGAGCGCGAAATCGAAAAAGTGCAATCGCGCGCTAGCGATGCCGCCGAGGATCGCGTACTCGATGTATTGCTGCCGCCGGCGCGCAGTTTCGGTTTCAACGCCGAGCCTGCGAGTGAGCAGGAAACTAGCACGCGGCAAATGTTTCGCAAAAAATTGCGCGAAGGCGAACTCGACGATAAAGAAATCGAAATCGAAGTGTCGTCCGCACCGATGGGCGTTGAAATCATGGCGCCACCCGGCATGGAAGAAATGACCAATCAACTGCAAAGTATGTTCTCGAATCTCGGCGCCGATAAAAAGAAAAAGCGTCGCATGACCGTGAAAGCTGCGCTGAAAAAATTGCAGGAAGAGGAAGCGGGAAAACTCGTTAACGAAGAAGATTTGAAAGCGCGCGCGATCACTTCGGTCGAGCAGAATGGCATTGTATTTCTCGATGAAATCGACAAAGTGTGTCGGCGCGGTGAAACGTCCGGCGCCGATGTATCGCGCGAGGGCGTGCAACGCGATCTGCTGCCGTTGATCGAAGGGTCGACGGTATCGACCAAGCACGGCATCATCAAAACCGATTACATTTTGTTTATCGCTTCAGGCGCGTTTCATCTGGCGAAGCCATCGGATTTGATTCCAGAATTGCAAGGTCGGTTGCCGATTCGTGTCGAGCTGGATGCGCTGACCACCGGCGATTTCGTGCGCATTTTAACCGAGCCCGATGTGTCGTTAACCGAGCAGTATCAGGAATTGCTTGCCACCGATGGATTGCAGGTGCGCTTTGCCGATGATGGTATTCGCCGTATCGCCGAGATCGCCTGGGAAGTAAACGAGCGCACGGAAAATATCGGTGCGCGGCGATTGCATACGGTATTGGAGCGTTTGCTCGAAGAGGCATCGTTCGGCGCCGACAATAACAACGCCAACGAATTAATCATCGATGCCGCTTACGTCGACAAACAGCTCGGCGAACTCGCGCGCGACGAAGACTTAAGTCGTTTTATCTTGTGAGGATACCGATGTCAGTACCCATGATTGCTGCGCCGTTTCGCCAATATTCCACCGTCGTTCCGCCCGAATGGATCGACATGAACGATCACATGAATGCGCGTTATTACACGATCGTGATTTACAACGCGCATGCATTGTTCAGTCAGGCGATTGGTTTTACCGAAGACTACGTGAACACCGCGCATAGTGGGAAATCCGTCGTCGAAAGTCATCTGGTTTACGAACGCGAGCTACGCGTCGGCGATCGCATCGAAGTGGCGACGCGGCTATTGGCGGTCAGCGAAAAACGCATGCATTTCTATCACGAAGTATTCAACGCCGATAAAGGCTATCGCGCGGCGGTCGGCGAGCAGCTCGATATTCACGTCGATCTAAACACGCGCCGTGCGGCGCCGATTCCGCCGGAATTTTTCGCGCACCTCAGCGCGATTGCCGCAGAGCACGCAAAATTATCGCCGCCCGACAAAGTCGGTCGTCATGTCACGATGGAGCGCCGCTAGGCGAATTTGATGAGCGAAAAATCCCCCATTCCCATCGGCATCGAATTGCATCGCCAATCGAAAACGCTCGATCTGAAATATCCCAACAACGAGCAGTACACATTGAGTTGCGAATATCTGCGTGTGTATTCGCCGTCCGCCGAAGTGCGCGGTCACGGCGAGGGCCAGGAAAAACTGCAGGTCGGCAAGATCAACGTGACGATTACGGCTATTCAACCGGTCGGCAATTACGCGGTGCAGCTAACCTTCAGCGACGGCCACGACACCGGTTTATATTCGTGGGAATACCTCTACGAGCTGTGCACGTATCGGCAGCAATACTGGGACGATTATTTGAAGCGTCTGCACGACGCCGGCGCGAGCCGCGATCCGGAAGTGCAGGTAGTGCGATTGGGGCTGTGATATACGACGATCAGGCTTTCTGCGCGATAAGGTATAAATGCTGCTGCGGATACTGATCGTATTCAAGATGCCTGCACACGCAATCAGATGCTCCAATGACTTCCAGTAATCTTGGAATACCCAAGGCTGAATAAGAAACCTCAGGCCCCATATACGAATCGGTTTTCTCGTTGGGGGCATCGATACCGCCGGACGAAAAAATACATACGCCCTTACTATTCAGGCCCGATAAAAGCTTTCTAATGATGGGTTCTTGTGACGCAAGTGGGGCATGCCAAATGCTATCCCATGCTGTGATGAAGTCGTAATCTCTTGGAAGCTCCCATTCGCATATATCGGCATGATGAAAAATTAAATTCGGATGCCGATTCTTTGCCAATGCGATCATCCGCTCGGAAATATCAATACCTTCCACGCTGAATCCTTTGGCGAGTAACAAATCGATAAACCGACCGCTACTGCCGCAACCGACGTCGAGAGCAGTGCCTCTTCCCTCTACAAATGCAACGGCCCGCTCATGCTGTGCAATACCATTGCTTCTGTCGAAGGCGTCGCTATTCCAGCGATCAGCAATCTGGTCATAGGCTTTTCCGATTGCTTTGGGATCCATCATATTTTTCCTGTTTGGCTTTTATGACGCCGAATCTTATGTTGATGACTAGACAGCTATCGCGGTCGTAACAAAAATCATTCGCCCAGCTGCGTAACCGTTTTTCCACGAATCGTTTCCATGACGGCTTTAAGCTGAATACATAGGCTTTGCGTAGCCACCGAAAAGTTTTCGGTGAATTGCTGTTGCGAAGACTCGCCTTTATCCAACAAATTGGTAATCGCTTTAACTGCCATGCAAGGTGTTTGCTTTAACCAGCACACCCACGCGATCGCGGCAGCCTCCATTTCTTTTGCAACCGCACCCGACTTCAAAATTGCTTCCATTTGATCCGGATTTTTTGTAAACGAGCTGCCGCTGGAAATTTTTCCGAATGGCAAATTCAATTGCTTCGCTAATGCGCGAACGTTCACTGCGGGGTAATGCCCAACACCTTGTTCATCGAAACCCGCGAGCGGCACCTGTCGGTCGTGAAAAATAAATTCGTCGTCACTTAAATACACGGTGCCGATTTTCGCGCCGCGCGCGACAAAGCCGCCAGCGGTACCGGCGGAAACCACTAAATCGGGTTGAAATTGTTCGATGCCGGTATAGGCCATCAACGTCGCCGCTTGCGTGCCGATATTATCGACGCGATAGCGCGAATCGGTGCCGCTCACGAGCAAAACAATATGCCGATCTTCGTAATTATTTTCGTACGTTTTGAACGGTAATTGCGTATCGGTAAGGTGTTGGAAGGGGTTTAAATCCAAGGTGCGAATAATGGGATCGGCTTCGGCCTGCATGGCCACCAGCAATAAAATTTTTTCGATCGATTTTTGCATCGCTTATCAATCCAGCGCGTAGAGCCCCGGCAGGTTACGCCCCAGCTCCTGATAATCCATGCCGAATCCAATCAGAAATCGATCCGGCAGCGTGAGCGCGACATAGTCCGGATGGTAATCCGGATTCTGTTTGCGATCATGTTGCTTATCGACCAACACGCAGGTTTTTACATCGCGCGCACCGCGTTGCCGACAGGCATCGATCAACGCTAACAAGGTGGCCCCCTCGTCGTAAATATCGTCGACGATAACCACGGCGCGATCGTGTAAATCCGCGCGCGGCGCCACCAGCCATTCGAGAATGCTGCCCTGCGTGCTGCCGCGATAGCGGGTGACCTGACAAAAATCGATGTCGAGGGGGAAGTTCAACAACGGCAACAATTGGCCGGCAAAGACGATGCCACCTTTCATCACTACCAACAGCAGCGGATTGGTATGGTGCAATTCCTGATTCATCCGCTGACTGAGAGCTTGCAGTGCGACAGCGATAGCATTTGCATCGATCAGGCACTCTGCCCGTTCGTACATCTGCATTGCAGTGGTGTGATCGACGCGCGGTTGCTCACTCATCGGCGTATCCTGAATTACGCTTTGGGCTGTTGCCACAGCACTTCCTGCCCGCCATCGCGCCGCGCCAGCACGCGTGCCAGCACGAACAGAAAATCCGACAGGCGATTGATGTAATGGCGACCATTTACATTGATATCGTGTTCGCGCGATAACGTCACCAGATCGCGTTCGGCGCGTCGGCACACCGCTCGCGCAAGGTGACACACCGCAGCGCTGCGCGAGCCGCCGGGCAGGATGAAATTTTTCAGCGGCGGTAGCGGTTCATTCAATTCATCGAGAATAGTTTCGAGCGTGGTGATGTGTTCCGGGTTGAGCAATACGTACCCGGGAATCGATAGTTCGCCGCCGAGGTTGAATAAATTATGCTGAATTTCCGCTAGCGGTTGTCGCAACGCATCGCTCGTTGGCAATTCGGCGATCAACATACCGATCACACTATTCAATTCGTCGACGCTGCCGATCGCAATCATGCGCGGATGATCTTTGTCGATGCGCGAACCATCGCCGAGGCCGGTAGTGCCGTCGTCGCCGGTGCGGGTATAAATTTTCGATAAACGGTGTCCCATCGCGGCCCTCTGCTTAAGTCGTATAAAAAGGTGCTGTTTTGCGGTCAGATTAGCGCGTTACTATACGCAACTCGCCATAACAAAAAAATGCAGCTGTCATTGCAGGGATTTTGAGATTTTCGTAAAGGGCCTCCAATTTTCGTGGAGGCTCTGAGATTTTGGTGGAGGCTAGGAAATTTGCGCGAATTAATTTTGGGTGGCGCACGCTCGGGTAAAAGCGCGTTTGCCGAACAGCGCGCTAGCGCTGGCGGCCTTGAGTGCCTTTACATCGCTACGGCCACTGCGGGCGACGCTGAAATGGCCGCACGTATCGCGCATCATCGCCAGCGACGCAAAGGCTTTGCACAAACGATCGAAGAGCCGATCTATCTCGCTCGCGCTATCGCGGAGCACATGGCCGACGGGCGCTGTCTGGTGATTGATTGCCTGACGTTGTGGCTGACCAATCTATTACTCGCGAGCGATCCGCACATTTTTATGCGTGAGCGCGAGCAATTACTGCAACTGCTGCCGGGTGTGTGCGGCCAGATAATTTTTGTCGGCAATGAAGTGGGGCAGGGTGTGGTGCCGATCGATCCGTTGAGTCGCCGTTTTGTCGATGAAAGCGGTCGTTTGCATCAGCAGCTTGCGCAATTGTGCGATCGGGTATTTTTTGTGGTGGCGGGATTACCGCAATGTTTGAAAGGAAGTGCATCGTGAGTCAGTGGTATCTGCAAGCGGCTATAGCCGAAAGCCAAACGCATCGTCAGCAAGCGCTGGCGCGTCAAAGTCAATTAACCAAACCGGCCGGCTCGCTCGGTGTGCTTGAACATTGCGCGGTGCAGCTCGCGGCATTGCAGCGGCGCGAGCAACCGCAAATCGCCGATGTGAAAATTGCGATCTTTGCTGCTGATCATGGCGTCGCGGCCGAAGGCGTATCGGCGTTTCCGCAAATCGTTACCGGCGAGATGGTGCGTAATTTTTCTGCAGGGGGCGCTGCGATCACGGTGCTCGCGCAGGAACTGAATGCTGATTTTCAAGTGATTAATGTCGGCACGGTGAATCCATTGGAAACGTTATCAGGCGTTGTCGATAAGCGCCTCGGCAATGGCACCCAGAATTTCGCGCAGCAGCCGGCCATGAGCGCGGAATTATGCGAGCAGGCATTACGCATCGGTGCCGATGTGATCGATCAATACGCGAGCGTGGATTTATTTATCGGCGGTGAAATGGGTATCGCCAACACCACCAGCGCCACTGCGCTGGCGTGTGCGTTGTTGCAAATTCCTGCGCTCGATTTGGTCGGCCGCGGCACCGGCGTCGACGATCATGGCATGGCGTTGAAAGCAGAGGTTATCGAGAAGGCGTTGCAGTTGCACCGCGCGCAGTTAACAACGCCGCTGGCGATCTTGCAGTATGTCGGCGGTTTTGAAATCGCCGCGCTGGTCGGCGCCTATATTCGCAGCGCACAAAAAGGCATTCCGATATTGGTTGATGGTTTCATTTGTACGGCGGCCGCGTTAGTGGCGTTGGAATTAAACGCATCGATTCGGCCGTGGTTATTGTTTTCGCATTGCTCCGCCGAGCGCGGCCATCGCCGCTTGATCGAGCAACTCGATGTGCGACCATTGTTGAATCTCGATATGCGTCTCGGCGAAGGCAGCGGCGCCGCGGTTGCGGTGCCGTTGTTGCGGCTCGCGTGTGCGTTGCACAATCGCATGGCAAGTTTCGCCAGCGCCGGCGTCAGTCAATCGTAATGAATGAAGTGAAAAGTACCACTATCGATCTGTTGCGCCACGGCGCTTGCGAGGGCGGCGAAATTTTTCGCGGCACAACCAATGTCGTGTTGACCGAAATGGGTTGGCAGCAAATGCGCGAATCTCTCGCGCCTTACAGCGGTTGGAATTGCGTGGTCAGTTCGTCGCTGCAACGTTGTCGCGAGTTTGCCGAGCAATTTGCGCAGAACAATTCATTACCGGTATGCATCGAGCCCGATTTTCGCGAATTTCATTTCGGCGATTGGGAAGGTCAGCGTATTGCCGATATCGAGCGCGATTACGGCGATCTGCTGCGCAATTTCTGGAACGATCCACTGAAATTCTCGCCGCCTAATGCCGAATCGCTCACCGAGTTTCGTGCGCGCGTAATACCCAAGGCCGAACAGATGCTGCGCGATTATCGCGGCCAACATATTTTATTGATCAGTCACGGTGCGGTGATTCGCATGTTGCTGTGCGAATGGCTGCAGATGTCAATGCAAGCGTTTTCGACGTTTGCGGTACCCTACGCGAGTTTATCGCGCGTACGCATTTATCATTTCGACGACAAGCCCGATTGGCTGCAATTAGTGTTTCATCGCGGCGGGTGAGGAATGTTAGTGAATAGATCGATAACGATAGACGCCGTTTAAATCCTGCGACCTTTCTACCTCGCCTTGCTCGACCAGATAATTCAGGTGCGCTAAGCACTCGCCAATAGCCATCATCAACAGTGAGCTGTGGAGTTCCTTTGAGTACATGACGGGAGCGAGCTCGGCGACAGTTTTTGGTTTAGCGCATGCACCTTTCAACATCAATAAGCGCTTCTCGTGGCGTGCTATTAAATATTGCAAGCGAATGTGCAGGCCTTTATAGGGTTCGTCGTGTGCCGGGAGGACGAGGTAATCGGCCGGTAGAGACATAAATTTACGCAGCGACTCGAACCATTGCGCCAATGGATTACCGAAAGGTTCGGAGGGAAGCACACCGATACTGGCCGGCATTTTGGGAATTGCCTGGTCGCCGGCTATCAGAATTGAAAGTTCATCGCACACCAGAGACACATGTTCAGGCGAATGCCCTTTGCCAATCATGATGCGCCAGCGCTTGCCATCGATGACAAGATCATTTCCCTCTTCAAGTCGGCAAAATGTGCTGGGTATGGGAGTAATGATATTGTCCATGCCATGCAGCATCACCTGTATTTGTTCAACCATGTCTTGGCTTAAACCACAATTGCGAAAATGCTCCCTCGTGGATTCGCTCATTTCCTCCGCAGAAATTCTACCGAGCGCCAGCGCCGTATAATATTCGCCGTAACTCATGTAGAGGGGCGCTTGCCATTTTGCGCAGAGCCAACCCGCCTGGCCAATGTGATCCGGGTGCATATGCGTCACGATGATGCCTTTGACGGGCTTGTGGTGCAGATGGTTATCGAAAATCGCCTGCCAGAATATCTGCGTATCGCCAATGTTCATTCCGGTGTCGATAATCCACCAGCCATCGGTGTCTTCGAGCAGATAAAGATTAATGTGGCCCAGCGGCAAGGGCAGTGGCATGCGCAGCCAATAAACACCGTTTGTTATCTCGACCAACTGAGTGGGTAACGGGATGTTTTTAAATGGATATTCAAGCGCAGGCGCGGTCATGAAAAAATTCGCTCAGCCGATCGACGTTTAACAATGTCAGTTTAGCGCCGCATTTATAACACACGCCTCCGTGTGATAGCCGTCAGCGGATCGCTCCGTTACCTCATCCAAGTCCGCCGATCGCAGCAATGAAAAATGCTCGAAATCGCCGTATTTTTTTACCGCGATGATCTTCTACGGTCGTTGCTATCGCACCCGGCGCATCCAGTGCGCGGCAAGAATTGATATGTTTTTATCGAAAAATGCCCCATTTTTATCGGGCTGGCGGCGGCCGATGCTCGGTAGAATTCTTTACATCATCGTAAGTGCTATTCGAATTGCATTGCAGCGGAGCCATTCGTGTCATGGGAGTAACAATGAAGCCAATTTTAGAAAGGCTGTCAGTAGATCCGAAAAACTTTATGGCAGCGCGTTACAACGATGGGTTTGAAGTTCCTGGCGAAGATTTAGCGGATTTCTATCTGGCGGCAGCGGCGAAAAAATTTGAAAAACTCGTGGCAAAAATTCCTACGCTGGCGCGACTTGCGCAGGAGCAGGGCGTCGAACGCATAGAGAATCTTAATGATTTGGTGAAAGTGCTATTTCCGCACACAGTTTATAAATCTTATCCGCTCTCCTATTTAGAAAAAAATAATTTCACAAAATTAACGAAGTGGTTAAATGGCTTAACTACCATCGATTTAAGTGATGTCGATGCCAGCGGATGCAAATCGATCGATGAATGGATCGACCTTCTTGATAAAACCACCGATTTAAGAATTTATCACTCCTCAGGCACCACAGGAAAATTGTCATTTCTTCCGCGCACGTTAGCCGAATCGAAAAATTCGACGCTGATGCTGAGAGATATGATTCGCGATTGGTACGGGGATGATACCGGACCCGATATGGTAAAAAATCCTTTGCCCCTTATTTTCCCTTCGTACAAAGGGGGCTATCAAACCATGTTGCGTGCGGCAGAAATACAAGCGCAATTATTTGGTATCACCGAAAAAAACAGCTTGTACCTGTATGAAGATCGAATGAGTTCCGACGTCGCGTCATTGGCGGGGCGGATCAGGGCGGCAGAATCCAAAGGCGAGCTCGGTGCTCTCGAACTTAGCCCCGCGCTCATTGAAAGACGGGATGAATTTATCTCAAGAGAGAAGGTCAAGGGTGACCGCATAGAGAAATTTTTCCGCAAGGCTGTTGAGAAGTTCGGTGGGCAGGCGGTGTATTTGTGCGCCACCTGGACCATGTTGTTTGACGCAATGGCGAAAGCGAAATCACTGGGTGTATCCAATATATTTGCGAAGAACAGCGTTCTCATCGCAGGCGGAGGCAATAAAGGTTATGAGCTGCCGGATAACTGGAAGGAACAGATTTTCGAAGGGCTCGGCTTCGATCGGGCCTATGAGGTTTATGGGATGAGCGAAATGATGACCACGTGCGTTCAGTGCGAGCACGGAAATTATCACATCCCACCGGTGGTCATTCCGTTTGTGCTCGATCCAATAAGCGGTGAAGCGTTGCCGAGAGCTGGATTCAATACGGGTCGATTTGCCTTTTTGGATCTAATGCCCGACGCCTATTGGGGCGGCTTTGTCAGTGGTGACGAAGTAACCCTGTCAGGTTTTGATAACGTCTGCGCCTGCGGTCGAAAAGGCGCGTATCTCGCTCCGGAAATTCGTCGCTACAGTGCGAAAGAGGGCGGCGATGACAAGATAAATTGCTCTGGCGCTCCCGAGGCACATGATAAGGCAATGGAATTTTTATTGAATGCGTCGGCATAAGCGCCCATAGCTGGATATGGAAGCGGCATTTTTTTAAAAAAAGATTGTGTGGCAAGTAGTGCTGATCTGAAAGAACGGGAAAAATTATGGCAAATTATTTTCAGGTGCCCTTGATCATTCGCGGGCAGGTCATTGAAGATTTCGCTCAGACATTTGGTGGGCGCCAGAATGCCAGTCAGTTTAATACTGCCGACGCGAACAATTATCTGGAACAGATCGTTGCCGGTAAACCCTCTGACATGGCCGATCTCTATTCAATCGGCTTTGACGATATTGTCGATTATCTGGAGCAGCTGGGTCCGCGCTTAATGCTGAGTGATAACGCTTATTTGCAGGAGGCGTTCGAGCTGTCAAAAAAGACCTCCGGTTTATCTGAAAGTATTTTGCGCCACGCCTATGAATTGATACCGAGTTTTTTTGAGCGAAAAAATACCACGCAAGTCGCGCAAAATACCGTGGGCATTAATTTTCTGGAAGGATGGGTTTCCATTCGCGATGGCGTGAAGGTCAGAGCATTTGGCGCACGCGCGGTGCATATTATCGCCGGCAATGTTCCTATTGTCGGGGTTGCCACCATCGTCAGAAATGCATTAACGCGAAGTGACGCCATTATCAAGTCGCCATCTAACGACCCACTGACCACGGCAGCCATCGCACGCACGATGATCGATATGGCTCCCACGCATCCATTGACCAAACATGTGACCGTGGCTTATTGGAAAGGTGGCGATAAAGCATTTGAAGAGCGGTTATATCAACCGAAAAATATCGAAAAAATTGTAGCGTGGGGTGGCTTCGCCAGTATCAAGCATATCTCCGGTTATCTGCAGCCGGGCATCGACCTGATTACATTGGATCCAAAACAGAGTGGCACGATTATCGGCGCGGAAGCTTTTGAGAACGCGGCGCAGATGAAGCGTATCGCAGAACGCGCCGCGCTTGATGTCGGGGTATTTAATCAAGAAGGATGCGTCAATGCCCGCGTTATCTATCTTGTTTGCGGCACCGATGAGAAAGGTTTGAATGCAGCGAAAATGTTTGGTGAATTGCTGTTCGAAGCCATTCAACAACTGCCCGACACGCTGAGTACACCGCATCGCAGCTTTAACCCTACGCTAAAAGAAGAAATCGATGCGCTGCGCTTTATGGCCGATGACTATACCGTGATCGGTGGAAGGGGTTCAGAGGGCGCCGTCATTATTTCTCACGAAAGTGAGCAGGTGGATTTTGCGCGCAGTCTTTCCTGCCGCGTTGCCAATATTGTGCCCATCGATTCTGTCGATACGGCGGTTAAATCAGTGAACGCCTATACCCAAACCATCGGCATATATCCGGATTCGTTAAAGGAAGAACTCCGGGATCGGCTTGCCTTTCACGGCGCACAGCGTCTGGTCTCGCTGGGTGGTGCTGTTAATCCTCCCGCCGATGCACCTCAAGACGGCATCGAAACGATGCGACGCATGTGTAAATGGATTGTGGACGACACCCAATAATCATCGATTCTTAAAGCCCGCAGCAGCGGGGCGACGATCATTCAATTTTTGCTACTGACGATAATTGGGAAAAAAAGATGAGCAAAGGTTCAGTAAGTCGAGAGCAGACTATCGAGCGGTTGAGGAAAGCGGCCACAGCGTTTTCGTTTAGTAACGATCACACTGTTGCTGATCGTGTGGAAGAGCTGGCCGAGCTCAATCCAAATCACGTTTTTGTGTACTACCTGGATAAGAAAACTACCTATCGTGCACATAACGAAATAGCCAACAGGCTCGCCAATGTGCTTTATAAGCAGGGTGTGCGGCAAGGCGACCGTGTCGCATTGCTGATGGAAAACAGACCTGAATATTTCGCAACATGGTCGGGTGTTGCAAAGCTTGGTGCAGTAACGCCGCTGATTAATTCCAATATTCGCGGTGCCGCATTACAGCATGCGCTGTTAATTTCGGAGGCGCATACACTCGTTGTTGGTGCCGAGTGTTTAGAGAATCTGGCGACCATTGATCTGAATGTGCTGTCGGATTGGGATATTTACGTGTGGGATGATCCCTACCAGCAAGTAGCGCCCGTTGCTTTAAATTTGGACTGCCAGCGTCTTGATGATCTGCTGCAGGACGCATCCAAAGAAAACCCGCCGAGATCATTGCGTGCTGGCCGGAAAATCCATGATGAATTTATCTATATCTATAGCTCTGGTACAACGGGCTTGCCCAAGGCCTGCCGTGTAACCCATGAAAAATTTCTAGGTGCCGGCGAAGCGCATCGAGCGTTGTGCGACTACACCGAAACAGATGTTTATTACGCGTTTATGCCGTTGTATCACGGCGCCAGTGGTCTAGTGGTTCCGAGCTGTGCGTTCGCAACTGGCGGTGCAGTAGCGCTAAGAAGACGGTTTAGTGCCAGTGAGTTTTGGTCTGACTGCAGACGCTATGGCGTCACCGGTTTCCAATACATCGGCGAAATTTGTCGCTTTTTATTAAATCAGCCGCCAAAAGATGACGATAAAAATCATAGCGTCAGAAGCATGCATGGTGGTGGCTTGAGAAAGGATGTATGGGAGCAGTTTGTCGTTAGGTTCGGTATAGAAAATGTGCTTGAAGGTTATGGCGCGACGGAAGCTAACGGCTCCATTATGAACGTCGATAATAAAATTGGTTCGTGCGGCAGAATTCCCTATAAAGAATATTCCAATGCGCGGTTGGTCAAGTATGACCTCGAAAATGACCGCCATTACACCGACGAGAATGGTTTTCTCATCGAATGCGGCGTTGGTGAAGTGGGTGAGTTTATTGCCGAAATCAGAGGTGAGCACGGCCCGCAAGCGTTCTATGGTTATACCTCAGTCGAAGCTACCGAAAAGAAAATACTGCGAAACGTATTTAAGCACGGCGATGCATGGTACCGGGGCGGAGACCTGTTAAAGCGCGACGAAGATGATTACTACTATTTTGTTGATCGCATTGGCGATACCTATCGCTGGAAGGGTGAAAATGTATCAACTGTCGAGGTGGCTGAACAACTTATTGGCAGCGCGGACCTTGAATCGGTGAATATCTACGGCGTCAGAGTTCCTGGCCAGGAAGGCCGCGCGGGTATGGCTGCCATTGTGATGCGGCCGCACCAGAAATTTAACGGTGAGAAATTTTATAAGCAGGTGAGCGAAAGTTTGCCGCGTTATGCGCAGCCGGTCTTTGTCAGGGTTATGGAGGAAGCCGACGTGACCGAGGCCAGTTTAAAACTGCGCAAGTTTTTCCTCCAAAAAGAAGGCTACGACTACAATTCCATCGCTGACCCGTTATATATACGCGATGAAAATAATGGCACGTATGCAAAGTTGGATGCAGATAGCCTGCATCGGCTTGATGTACTTCCCTTTGAGCTACACGATTAGTTTCAGCGAAATTTTTTAGCTGTCGACCGCGAAAATTACACCTGCCGTTATTACCGGTGGAGCAACGCGGCGACAGTCATACGCGATGGGTTGGATTGCAATTCGCTGCCGCCGAATTTTTGGCACGAGCAATTATTCGGGCAACAGTGTTGCGGTCATTAAATCCAAAAATGCCTGATGTGGCATAGAGTTTTTCATATCAGCAACCAAGACCGCGTCTTTGCCAACGAGATTGTGCGTGGGCGTATCTTCTGTGACGCACACATAAATCATATTGGCCACGTCCTGGGGGTCTGCTGGTTTTTGTTCTTGCTCGCGTCGCGCCGCCTGCAGCTTGGCAAAGTGCGCGAGTATGCCGTTTGCCAGCTGGGACACTTCGTCATCGCCTGCATTTAAGCGGTTGTCGGTAGCCGCGGAAAAGTGAGTGCCAAATGCGCCAGGAAGGATAGTTTTCACATTGATATTGAATGACTTGCATTCGATACGAAGACCTTCCGACCAACCTGTAATGGCAAATTTACTCGCACAATAAACCGAAGTGCAGGGCAGGCCGGTGAGGGCAGCCGTTGAAGTAATATTAATGATCGCGCCACTGTGTTGCTGCCGCATAATTGGCAGCACGGCTTTGGCTACCCGCATGGGGCCAAACACATTGGTGTCGAACATTTTAGATATATCGGCATGATCAAACTGCTCAAATAGTCCATATCCACCGTAACCAGCGTTATTGATTAATGCATCGATACGGCCAAATTTCTCCATCGCATGAGTAATGGCCGAGTGAATGCTTTGCTCATCGGTTACATCCAGTTTTGTTATCAGCATGTTCTCTGTTGCGGTCAATTCGGTTTCTTTTTCCGGCGCCCTCATGGTGGCGACAACATTCCACCCGTTGCGATGAAATGTCTTCGCAGCCAGTTTCCCAAAACCCGAGCTGCAGCCCGTTATCAATACCGTTTTATTGCCCATAATAATTTCCAGTCCTCACATAAAGTTGAATGGACTTTGGGGGAGTGACGCCTATTTAACGAGTGGGTAATTTCTTCAGAGCTATGGTATTTGCGTATTTTTAGAAAGCATACACCGCGGCGCCTTAGAGTGGGGCGAAGGGGCGCTGGTGAGCAAAAAATGATACATCAACGAATGGATATGACTTCTTTCTGCGAGGCGGAGGATTCCTATTCAATAATAAAATTGAACACCTAAAGACAATAGGTATCGCAAAAGAATCGCAGCAAAAAATAAAAATCGAGAGCCCATTCATACGATTGGGGTCACGCCGGCTAGCCTTTTAAGAAACAATCAGCGCGGTACGATAAATGAAAGAGAGCGATTTAACGAGTACCGAATTTTCCGCTAGTACTTCAGATGCGAATAATGGATGCCTGGCATCCCGTGCGCGCTGGTATCCCAATTATGTGCTCGGCATGCTGGCGCTTGCTTACGTATTTAATTTCATCGATAGAAATATACTGTCGGTTCTTATCGAGCCGATAAAAAAAGATCTCGGCGTCTCCGACACTCAAATGGGTCTGTTGGGAGGCTTGTCCTTTGCGTTGGTGTATTGCATTTCCGGGATTCCGATCGCTCGATGGGCGGATCGCGGTAGTCGTATCAATGTCATTGCACTGGGGGTTGCCGCCTGGAGCGTCATGACCATGTTATGTGGTTTTGGAAAGAGCTTTACGCACTTATTGCTGGCTCGGATCGGTGTGGGCATTGGCGAGGCCGCTTGCACTCCACCATCACATTCTTTGATTGCCGATTATTTTCCACCCGAAAGGCGTGCTACTGCCCTGGGTATTTACAGTATGGGAGGACCGATTGGCGTCGCGATTGGTTTTATCGTTGGCGGCTGGATTGAATATTATTTTGATTGGCGTATGGCCTTTGTTGTTGTAGGAGCGCCGGGGATATTGTTGGCCATTTTTATGCGGGTAAGTATCGCCGAGCCAATTCGAGGCCGATTCGACAAAATAATTCATGAGCAACGTACCGCTAGTTTCGCCGAGGTTATAACAAGTCTGGCGAGTATTAAATCCTTTGTTTATTTACAGCTGGCGAATATTTTATTTTCGTTTGCGGGGTACAGTCTGGGCTTTTGGACAATCCCATTCTTCAGCCGCGCCCATGCCATGCCGCTGCATCAAACTGCGACCTACATGGCGGTGCTGGGAATGATCGGTGGTGTTGGCGGGGCCTACGTTGGCGGTCGCTTGGCGGATGGCTTTTCGCGTCGCAACGCTGCGTGGTATTTCGGTATTCCCGCCATTTCGCTCGCGCTCGCAGCTGTGGGTTCGTTATTGATGCTCGGTGCGCCCACCGCGCTATGGGCATTTACGGGCTACTTTGTCAGCGTTCTATTTATGCACGCCTACAGCGGGCCAATCTTCGCGGCTATTCAGGCGATGGTGGGTGTAAAAATGCGATCACAAGCCGTGGCCGTTCATTTGCTGCTTAGCAGCCTATTGGGAATGGGGCTGGGTCCCATGGTGGTGGGTGGATTGAGCGATCATTTCGTCAATAGCGGTTTTGATGCAGGCTCGTCGTTGCAGCGAGCGCTTGTAGTCGTAGTAATTTTCGAATTAGCCGCTGCCGGCGCGCTAGTACTTGGCGCGCGAAGTGTTAGCGGAGATATTAAAAAACGCATCGCAAGTCTAAGCTGAAATAACGGAATCACCCTGCTAAAACAGAGGTGCCGGAATAACTCGCTTGAATAAATACCAGTGCCAAACACCTCGGCAATAAAAAAATCTGTGTCGAATTAATTTTTAAAAACTGGATTTTCTACAAGCGCATTGAGTGCAGAAAATGATATATGAATGGACGCATATGCCAGCATTTACGTGGCTCATAATTTTCTATCCTTTTATAAAATGATTGCGTGAAATTTTAAACGCGGATGGTCGGAAACCTATCTTTCGATAGTTGGCCATCACGTCCAAGAACGGCCCGTCTATTTTGAAAAATAAGTGAGGGCGCGGGTAGCTGTAGATTAATTTAGGCTTGCTAATCATTCATTTTTCGATGATGCAGGTTGGCTGTAACCGAAATATAAAAATTATTTTTCGCGTTCTAATAACAACAAGGAGAAAAATCATGAAACTGTTTCAGTCCTCGGCTCAGCCTAAAAAAATTCGTCTCGTTACAGCGATCGGCACTATTGTTGCCGCAACAACGTGTGCCTCGACTGCCTTCGCGGATAAGGCGCTGGAAGAAGTGATCGTTACTGCCCAGAAGAAAGACGACACGCTGCAAACCGTGCCGATGACGGTGAATGCGGTCACAGCCGAAACGATTTCCAAATACAACCTGCTGGATTTCAAAGATATCCAGTCGGTAACCCCTGGCCTCACCATTAAAGCGAACGATGTGCGCACCGCGACTATCGCAATGCGCGGTGTAAATGTGCTCACCGATACGGGCTATGGCCCCGGTGTCGCAATTTACTGGAACGAGGTTCCCACCGATATTGATAGTACGTTTAAGTCGATGTTTGACATCGGGCAAATTGAAGTGCTGCGTGGCCCGCAAGGTACGTTGCGTGGCGTTACTGCACCGGCCGGCGCGGTCACGATCATGACCAAGTCTCCGAGCTTCAACAATATCGAAGGCACGGTTGAACAAACCTTCGGCGAGCGCGATTTGTCGAATACGCAGTTCGGTATGAGCTTGCCGATCATTGAAGACAGATTGGCGTTGCGAATTGCCGGCATTTATGACCACAGCAAAAACGACGGCATAACAAATGTCTTCAACGGCAGGGATAACAGTAGCGAAACTCGCGGCGGACGTTTCACGTTGGGGTTACGCGCGACGGAAAATATAGAAGCTACGTTGACCCATCAGTACCTGGAAACGACCAGCGCTGGAAACTTTGCGGTGGAGGGCTGCGGTTTGCAGAGTAGGGTGTCGGGTTGTCGAAGCGCGACCGATCGGGAAGCGGTTAACCAATATCAAGCGATCACGTTCAACCGGCGCAATGACACTTCGTTGCGTGTTGAATGGAATCTCGACAAGTATCTGCTCACGTCGATTTCTGGATACCTGAATCGATACAATCACGTGCTAGACGATAAAGATGTAGGTAACGCATTGCCCACGCCGACCTTTCCGGGGAATGGAGTTGCTCCGGCCAATGAGTATCAGAATCTCGTTACTTACGACCGTACATTTTCGCAAGAGCTTCGCTTTCAGACTGACGATGCGGATTTCTACAACTGGCTGGTCGGCGCTTATGGTGCGCGCCGGGAAACCAATACCACGCTCGATCCATCATGGTCCCTTCTAAACTTTTACGCCGATCTTGGCGCATATGGTGGAGGTGCACCCAGTCATGTCTATAACTTCGCGTATGGCACAACGCTGCCGATTTATGTCTTCATTCCTTCGGTGTCGGAAGAGTATGCGATTTTCACCAATCATAACTTCCAGTTCACGGACGTGCTCGAAGCGCAGATTGGGGTGCGTTATCAGGCCAAGCGTGTCGATCAATTCGTGGGCGTGACCACGTCGTCGGGAACGACTCAATGGGGTCCAAAAATTGCGACCGATGAGGGAGTGACAGGCTCCGCCAGTGTTTCTTATCAAATGACTGACGATGTGCGTGTGTATGCATCGTATGGTCGCTCGTTCCGTTCCGGTGGTTTCACCGTCGCACCATCGACACCGGGTCAGTATACGGAGTACTCGCCAGAGATTTCCGACTCTATCGAACTCGGTTTCAAAAGCCGTTTTGCGGATGGTCGCGTACAGGTCAATGGTGCAATCTATTATCAGAAATACCATGATTTCCTGGCGCGATCTGCGCAGGGTGTCCGTACCGTTCATATCGATGCGAATCCGTTGTTGTCGACAACCGGTAATGACTTCCTGAACTTCAACGCCGATGCTCTATCGCAGGGTGCCGAGCTGCAAGTTGATGCGTTGCTGACCGATGATTGGCAGATTGGTTTAGGTATTTCCTATAACGATGCCAAGTTCACCGGTGGTAAAGGATATTGCAATCTTTATGACGCCAATGGTGTTGTGATTAATCCAGTTCCGACGGGACCAGGCGGTACGGGCGATGCAGTTAATACCTGCGCTGCAAAAGGTCGTCTCTCCGGCGAACCGAACTGGGGGGTTACTACCAACAGCGAGTACACGATTCACCTCGGCGATTTGGATAGTTATGTGCGTGCTCAGTACAGCTTCAGCTCCGGACGTTCGGATGATTCCGAAGCGAATAGCGTTCTGGATACCAGCAGCTACGGTCTCTGGAACCTGTTTATAGGATTGCGCGATGCGAAGAAAACGTGGGAAGTCAGTGCCTGGGTTAAAAATTTATTTGATCACCAACAGGTTGTCCGTCGTACCTCCCAACAGACATTGGGCGGCACGGGGCTTGCCATTGCGCCGGATGGTTATCTGGGTGGGCCGCTGAATGGTCAGCCGGATATTATCGGCCGACTGAACGATGCGAATAATCCAGCTTGGCAATCGGGTTATCGGCAAGTTCAGATACTTCCGGAGCGTCAGTTCGGCATCACCGCCAAATACAATTTCTCGTTGTAATGCTCGTTCTGCCGCCGGCGTAATAATTGGGAAAGCGCGGGCGGAATTTTCTTTCTGATAATTACTCCTGCGTTATTTACGCCGCCCGGTGATTTTTCATCGGGCTTTTTTTTATCTTTTTTATTCCGATAAATAAGAGAGTTGAGCGCTATCACTGAGCGAACCGTTACGATGGGAATCACTATTCGTTCGCGACCATTGAGAAACTGCAGAAGGTTTTCTGCGCAGCGGCTCTGGACATATACTGGACATATAACGACGAGCGGCCGAAGATGGCATCGGCCGGCTCACGCTCAAACAGAGCTTGGTAACGACAGCTTGATTTCTACTGCGGATACCGGCTAAACGGGTATTACCCTGCCCGTAGTTGATCATAACTAGCATAAGTTTGAGGGGGGATTTGTGGCTGCGAACAAGGTTAGCTATTACCTTTCAAAGTTGGAATCGCTCGGTTACGCAACGACCGAAGTGCTTAAAAATACCGGCGTAACTGTCGACGATGTTCTGGACATGAAGGCAGTGCTTTTGCCTGAACAATATCGACGGGTCATAAGGAACATCATCTCGGCAACTGGCAATGAACGAATTGGGCTTGAATTGGGCGCTGCCTATTCCCTCGGCGATCTGGGCGTGCTGGGTTACGCCGTTTTAAGCAGTAAGACGATTATGCAGGCCGGTGATGTCATGATGAAATACAGTGACCTCAACGCCAAGATATTAGGATTCGATGGTTATCCCGAGGGCGATAAGTGGTGTGTAGAGTTTCACGAAATATTTCCGCTGGGTGATCTCTTACCATTTGCTGTTGAGGAGTACATGGCAAGAATACAGGCATCGTTGTGTCAACTGACCAATGGCCCGGCGGGATTTATTGAGATTCATTGTAGTTACGATAAACCAGACTCTACCGAGTGCTACGAGAAAATATTTCATTGCCCCTGCCACTTTAATCAACCGAAAAACCTTTTATATATCGACAAATCAATATTTGAAAAACCAATATCCTTCGCCAACGACACCGTGCATAAGCTCTGTGAAGAGCAGTGCTCAAAACTGGTTCGCGAGATTACCGGCGCGCAAGGTTTGGCAGAGAGAATAAGAGATTTTCTCTATAGAAATCCGGGAAAATTTCCCGGTATCGATGGCATGGCCAGCGAAATGGCGATGAATACCCGTTCTCTGCGTCGTCAGCTGCAGCTGGAAGGCACAACCTATCAAAACATTCTCGACGAAACCCGTAAATCGTTAGCGATTGATTGGCTGCAAAATACCAATCTCACACCCAAGGAAATCAGTTTTATGTTGGGTTTTAGCGATGTTGGAAACTTTCGACGCGCGTTCCGCGCCTGGACGGGCAGCAAGGTATCTGTGTACCAGCGCTAAACCCGGGTGCTCTAGGTCTGTTATCGCCGCTATAACGGTTGGCTTTCACGCTAACTTCCGTATGTCTAAAAATGAATTTTTCATGTCATAAATAACGCTTCGCCACTGCCTATTTCTTGCGTTGGTGGTGTTGGCGGCATGCGTGTGGCTGCTAGGTATTTGAATTCATTCGCCTAGCAAAATTTAATACGATTTCCCCGCCATTTGTGGACAGAATATTCTGCCATTCCACTCGTTTGACACGTTTTGACCCATGGGTAGAATCCAAACGCGATTTGCAGTAACTGATGTGTTGCGTTGACATCCGCGAGAGGCGAATTTTTGCGGAACGTTCCATCTGTGTTCGTGGCTTGTGCCACGCAATCAAAGCGACGTGAATAATTCTAAAAAATAGGCGGTTCAGAGGACATCGGCATGAGTGGTGAGTTGAAAACATCGGCGGCAATGAGTGGCTCCAAAATTGTTTGGACGATGTTGTTGGAGGAAGGCATAGACCATGTATTCGGTGTCTGTGGAATTAGTAACGTGCCGTTGTTGCACGCGCTAAAACAGATTCCTGAAATTAAATTTATACATGCCGCTCATGAGTCCGTAGCGATGGGAATGGCCGATGGTTATGCGCGCGCCACTGGCAAGGTCGCTGTTGTGGTCGTGCATGATGCTGCCGGATTATCGAATGCGATGGGCAATTTGCAAAATGCGTTTGCGGCTGGCAGTCGCATTCTGGTGATCGCAGGGCAAACCGACTCTCATTTGGAGTGGTCGGAGCGGTTTATGGATCTTGATTGTCGGCCCATGGTGAGTCAGGTGACCAAAGGCGCGTGGAACGTGACCGCCGCTAAAGATGCAGCATTGGCGGTTAATCGGGCGCTGAAAGCAACGTGCACTCCGTCGACGGGTCCGGTGTTCATTGCCATCTCCACCAAGGCGCAAGCCGAGCTGACCACTTACCATCCGCTGCCAGCCACGGGCCGCCGGTTGGCTTTGGATATCAACCTCTCTCAGGAGTCGCTCGAATCTGCGGCGCAGCTCCTGGCGCAAGCCGAGCGTCCGATAATTATGGCAGGACGCATCGTGGCCGATACGAACAGCATCGCCGAGCTGGTCAAGCTTGCCGAAGTTATCGGCGCGCCGGTTTATATCGGCAATGAAGAAAAGCTGATTTTTCCGACTAACCATCCGCTTTATCGCGGAACTGTATTTCAGCACAGTCATGCTTTGCAGCACATCGCCGCTTCTGCGGATGTGCTGTTAATGCTGGGAAATGATTTATTCAGATACTCGGATTATTCCGAACAACCCATTGTGGCGGGCAGCACGAAGGTTATTCAGATTGATCTGGATGCGCAGTTATTAGGAAAGTTCTGCGCAACTGAGTTGTCGCTACTGGCGCATCCCAAGTTAGCGCTCGATGCATTGGCGGATTGCGTCGGCGGATTAATCTCCGCTGATATGCGCAATGCAAGAATAGATCGGTGGAGCACCGAATCCCGGCAGCGAAAAACATTTGTCGATAATTGTTTGAATGAAAACTGGCAAGCCATGCCGATCCGTTGGGGCGCTGCGTTCAAGGAAATTGCCGCTGCGATGCCTGGGGATGCGATTGTGGTCGATGAGATCGCATCGTTTTATGGACAGCTATCCAAGGTGATGGAATTCAAATATCCGGGTAGTTATTTTGCCCATTGCGATGCATTGGGATGGGGCCTTCCGGCAGCACTCGGTGTTGCGATGGGCAATCCGAATAAACCTGTTATCGCGATGCTCGGCGATGGCGCTACGTTGTTTTGTATTCAGGCGCTGTGGACCGCTGCCAAATACCAAATACCCGTCGTCATCGTGGTTTTTAACAATTCGGGTTATGGCTGCATGAGAAATCTTTTCAAGGGCTTCAGCCATACCGTCGCCCCGGTAATGGATGACAGCGATTGCGAAACCTACGACATCAGCGGCTTGAACTACAGCGAGCTCGCTGCAAATTTCGGCATAGACAGCCAGCGTGTCTCCGATCCAACCGAAATAAAAGCGGTTATAGAAGCCAGGATCGCGCGGAAAAAACCAGCTGTTGTTGAGCTTATGATCTGCCCCAATGGCTCTGGTTTGAATGAATTAGTGGCGGAGTTTTTTAAATAATTATTCGCCATTCATCTAAAAATATGACTGCCGGGTTAACGACAGCCAACGAGTCTGGAAAATCACATGTATGCACATAAAAATAGGATGTTTCAGTTTTCTCAAGTTTTGCAATTGGCGATAAATATCGCGCAAAGCGCAACGCTACTGATCGCGATCGTTGTATTGTCGGGTTGTTTAAATGATGCGCCCGCGGATATTGGTAAAGGCAGCAAGCCTGCGGTTGTTGGCAACATTAACCTCCAGCGCTTAACGGCAGACAAAAATGCGGATGATTGGTTAACGCTGGGGCGCGACTATAAGCAGTCGTATTACTCGCCATTGCATGCAATTAATAAAGAAACCGTCACGCGACTTGGGTTTGCGTGGCAGCACGAAATTGAAAATATTTCCGGTTTAGAGGCAACCCCCATCGTCGTTGACGGGATTCTATTTGTCAGTGGACCTCGCGGCGCCGTTTACGCGGTTAATGCGAAAAATGGCGAGGAGCTTTGGCACTTCAAACCACAAATAGATACCACTCAATTAAGTAAAGTGTGCTGTGGCCAGGTGAACCGCGGCGTTGCGGTTTGGCAGTCTAAAGTGTATGTCGCCTCTATCGATGGATATCTCTACGCGCTCGATGCGGCCACAGGTAACCAGCTGTGGAAGGTAGACACCCTTACCGATCGCCAGCGTGGATATTCAATTACGGGTGCGCCTTATATTGCCAATAATGTTGTCGTTATCGGCAACAGCGGTGGCGATATGGATGCGCGTGGTTATGTGACGGCATACGCGTTGGATACGGGTGAACAGCGGTGGCGTTTTTTTCTTGTGCCGGGTGATCCAGCAAAAGGCGTCGAGCATCCGGAATTGGCTATGGCGCTCAAAACATGGGACCCCAATAGTCTGTGGAATGTGGGTCTTGGCGGCAACGCGTGGGATGGCATGGCCTACGATCCCACGCTGAATTTGCTTTACGTGGGTACCGGCAACGCAACGCCTTATTCGAGAAAATTGCGCAGTCCCAACGGCGGTGACAACCTGTTCATTTCCTGCATATTGGCGATCAATCCCGATACTGGGCGTTTGGTGTGGCATTACCAAACCACGCCCGGCGATAGTTGGGATTACACCGCAACCGCAAAATTGGTGCTGTCCGATATGGAGATAAATGGGCGCCAACGCAAAGTAATTATGCAGGCGCCGAAAAATGGATTTTTCTATGTACTGGATCGCCAAACCGGAGAGCTGCTGTCAGCAGAACCCTATGTGCCGATCAATTGGGCCAAAAAAGTTGATATGGCTACTGGCAAACCGGTAGAGATCGGTCAAGGCGATTATTGGAAACAACCCCGGCTGATAATGCCAAGCCCCTTGGGTGGACATAATTGGCAGCCGATGGCGTTTAATCCCAATACCGGATTGATGTACATCCCGACGCAACGTGGCGCGGCCATTTTAGCGGTGCCCAAAGATAAATTTATTTATCGGCCGGCACAGCGTAATTACAACACCATCATCGTGATGGCTGTGCCGGGCCTGACGGGTTTTGATGGTCCGTTTATGGCCGGTTTGCAAAAGGATGGTTTGCCATCGATGGAGATTATGTCGAAGGGACAGCCGGACTATAAATCCAAATCCGGTTTAATTGCGTGGGATCCACAACAGCGGAAAAAAGTCTGGGAGGTCGATACCAGCGACAACTTTACCGGAGAGCTGGCAGCGCTACGCAATGGTGGTGGTGTAATGACCACCGCCAGCGATTTGATTTTTCAGGGACGTGGCAGCGGTAAATTATTTGTTTATGACGCCAAGAGTGGACAGCAGCTACATAGCATCGATGTCGGAACTAGCATACTGGCAGCGCCGATTACGTATCGTGTTGATGGCGAGCAGTATGTGGCGGTGATGGCGGCCATGGGCCAGTATTTTCCGAAAGAGGCGCTCGCGTCTCAGGATGCTGCGGTGGGTCGCATTATTGCGTTTAAATTGGGTGGCGGCGCGGTGCCGAAGCCGAGAGATAAAAGCGCCGAGGAAAAAGCTCGCGAGACAACCACCAGCGAGTTGCTGCAACCACCGTTGCCGCGGCGGGGTACCGAAGAGCAATACAAAACAGGTGAAGGAATTTATCGCCGCATCTGTAGCGGTTGTCACAACACGGGCGTCGCTCCGAATTTGCAACTCATGACGGCGCAAACACACAGCGATTTCATTGCCATTGTCATGGGCGGAAAGCGCGCTGAAAAAGGCATGGCGAGCTTCAGTCATTTGTTGACGATGGATGAAGCGGAGGCATTGCATAATTATCTGATCGATGTCGCCTGGCAGGCTTACGACAATAAGAAAAAAGAAAAGGCGGCTTATCACTAGCTGCTTGGACAATTAATCGCTGGTGCCCTTCATACGACAACGTTTTGAAATTGTTGCTCGCGTTCCGGCGCGCGACGGTAACTTCTGCAATTTACGCCTGCACAGCACCTGCATTCAGCAGGGAATGTGATTATCGCAGTGACTCATCGAACACGTCCCGCTTGATAAAAAGTTGCGTTTTGACTGAGTGGCTTCGGCATGATTTGGCAGGCACACACTTGGCGGAGTAAATGCATGGCATGGCTTAGCTGAGGTCGAGGAGCTGCCATGAAGTATTCAGAGTTCTATACTGCTGTGCTTCTGTGTTCGATGAGTGCCGCTGGCGCTGAAGAGCTCGCGCTCGACGAATTCCCGCGCCTGGCGCTGTTGCAAAATACTTCATCGCCACCGCCGTCTACACAATCGCAATTTTCTTCATCCAAATCCGAACCATTTTTTTCGGACGATAACAGTACGCAAAAAAGTTACGCGATCCCGGCAGCTGAAATCGTCGGATTTGATTTTCTGGTGAATCGAATTAACGAGCGCGTGAATGGTGGCGACTACGAAGTCACTAGCGGCACCATCAAGCATAATCTGCGCACCGCCTGGGTGACCGATAACGATCCGTTTTCGACGAATCAATTTTTTCATCCGTATCAGGGTTCGATCTATCACGGGTTCGCGCGCTCGGCCGGACTGGGTTATTGGGAATCATCCGCGTACACATTTTTGGGCAGCGCGTTTTGGGAAGTCGCGGGCGAGAACACCCCGCCCTCAAAAAATGATCAAATCGCCAGCGGCATTGCCGGTAGTTTTCTCGGCGAGCCGTTATTTCGCATGGCGAGTTTGTTGCTCGAAAATGGCGACGAGCTGCCGCAGTTTTGGCGCGAGCTGTTCGCAGCCGCGATTTCTCCATCCACTGGGTTTAACCGACTCGCTTTCGGCAATCGTTTCGACAGCGTATTTCCCAGTCACGATCCGGCGTATTACAGCCGCCTGCAGCTCGGCGTAAATAGCGCGACGCAGAAAATTCCCGGTGCCTCGACGCAGCACGACCCCAACGAAGTTTTTGCCGATTATTCGATGGATTATGGTTTGCCGGGCAAGCCCGGTTATCGCTACGATCGACCGTTCGATTATTTTTATTTCAATATTGTCAGTTCAAGCTCTAACGCGATTGAAAATCTGGTCAGCCGTGGTTTGTTGTACGGCACCGATTATCAGGCCGGCGATAATTATCGCGGTGTCTGGGGGATATACGGCAGTTACGACTATTTATCACCGCAATATTTTTCGGTATCGAGTACCGCGCTCTCGCTCGGAACGACTGCGCAATGGTGGCTCACCAAATCGATTGCGCTACAAGGCAGCGCGCTGGCCGGCGCGGGCTACACCGCCATCAGCACGCGACATGGCACCGGTCCCGACGAAAAAGATTACCACTACGGCGTATCGCCACAGGCGCAACTGGCACTGCGTTTGATTTTCGATAATCGCGCGGTGTTCGATGTCAGCGCTCGCGAATATTACGTGAACGGCAATATCGAAAATCGCGGTGGCCACGACAATATCGCACGCGCCGATGCATCGTTCACCGTGCGTGTCGCGGATCATCACGCGGTGGGCATCAAATACACCTGGAATCGGCGCGACGCGACCTATTCGGATATCGATAGCAGCACGCAGACGCGGGCAGCTATCGGTATTTATTATGCATTTATTGGCGGTCAGCAATTTGGCGCGGTGGATTGGCGGCACTAATTCTGCAGCAAATCGTTCCACAGCATATCGAGCGTCAGATTTTGTTCGACGCAATCCGCCAAGCGTTCGATATCAGCCTCGCGGCGTGCGTGATAATCGAACGCTGCGATTTGATTCAACCCCGCCCAATGCAATAACGCGTCGCGCGCTTCGCTCTCATCGAAAATGCCGTGCAGGTACGTGCCGATGATTTGATTGTCGGCGCTGATGGCGCCGTCGTTACGGTCGGATAATTTCAGCAATGGTTTTTGCAATGCTGCGCCGGTGGTGATGCCGGCGTGAATTTCATAACCCGAAACAGGTTCGCTGCCCAGCGTTAAATTTCCGCAGGTACGCCGCAATTGTTTTTCCGGTTCGAGAGTCGTGGCGATATCGAGATAACCCAACCCTTCGCTACTGCCGGCGTTGCCCTCGATGCCATGTGGGTCGAGAATTATTTTTCCCAGCATTTGAAAGCCGCCACAGATACCGATCAATTTTCCGCCGTAGCGCAAATGTTTTTCGATCTGTTTGTCCCAGCCGAATGCACGCAGTTGTTGCAAATCGCTGCGTACATTCTTCGAGCCAGGCAGAATAATTAAATCGCACGCAGGCAGCGGTTGATTCGGTGCAATCAATTGCAAATCAACTTGTGGATGCAAGCGCAGCGCGTCGAAATCAGTGTGGTTGCTAATGCGCGGATATACCGGCACCGCGATGCGCAAAATCGATGTTTGCGTCGCATCGATGATTTGTCTTTGTTCGATCGCATCCTCGGCTTCGAGATGCCAGTCGGTCAGATACGGCAATACGCCGCACACTTTTTTCTGCGTGAATTGTTCGAGCCAGTCGAGGCCCGGTTGCAGCAAATCGATATCGCCGCGAAAGCGATTGATCACGAAACCCTGCACGCGCTGCTGCTCGCTTGCCGACAATAATTGCAACGTGCCGACCAGATGCGCGAACACGCCGCCGCGATCGATATCGGCAATCAAAATAACCGGACAATCGACCGCTTCGGCAAAACCCATATTCGCAATGTCGCGATCGCGCAAATTAATTTCGGCGGGGCTGCCGGCGCCTTCGACGATCACCACATCGTATTGCTGAGCGAGGCGTCGATACGATGCCAGCACCGCCTGCATCGCGATAGTTTTGTAATCGTGATACGCGCGCGCTTCCATCGCTTGAATCGCTTTGCCGTGAATAATGACTTGTGCACCGGTGTCGCTGTTCGGTTTCAGCAATACCGGATTCATATCGGTATGCGGTTCGAGAAAACACGCCTGTGCCTGTACTGCCTGCGCACGGCCAATTTCGCCGCCATCGATCGTCACCGCACTGTTCAGTGCCATATTCTGCGGTTTGAATGGCGCGACTTTCACGCCGCGGCGCGCGAGCACGCGACACAATCCCGTCACCAGCGTGCTCTTGCCCGCGTCCGACGTGGTGCCTTGAATCATCAAAGTTTTTGCCGGCATTTGTTCTTGACCGATAAAGGGTGCGTGGCTACAGTGCGGAACCGCCGCAGGTGTTTGCGATTTTTCACAGTCGCAAATTAAACGGGAAATCGGTGCGCATTATCCACGAATTAAATCGAATAATTCGCTGGAGATGCAAAACCGATGCTGCCCCCGCAACGGTAAGTGAGTATGTCGATCGAATAATGCCACTGTGCTGCGCATGGGAAGGTTTCGATCGCTGAATCCGCAAGGAATCGCTCACGAGCCCGGAGACCGGCCTGCTGCGTATGGCAATTACTGCTGCGTTATAACGCTGCAATGTAATTGCCGATGGTGTTGCGGAGGGCACGCACCAGCATATCTGTCTTTTCATTTATGCCGTCGTCCTTCGCAGCAAACAGCTCTCGTTTCGCATACGGGTGTGTATGCACAAAAGGATCTCATCATGACGCAATCGCTCCGCTCCTCCGATTTTTTCACTAAATTTTTGCCGTTGGCGGTATTGATGCTGGCGACGCGCTATTTTCACATCGGTTCGGCGTGGCATCTGCCGGATGCCTCGTGGGCGGTATTTTTTCTCGGCGGTTTTTATTTGCGTCGCGCACTGTTTCCGCTGTTGGTGGCGGAAACGGTGGCGATCGATTTCATTTTCTTCGCGCTGGGTGGCAGCGCGTATTGCCTGAGCCCAGGTTATTGGTTTTTGTTGCCGACCTACGCAGCGCTATGGTTCGGCGGCGAAATGCTTAACAAAATTGCCGAGCGCAACGTGCGCTTTTTTGCATTAGCCATCGCGTATTGGTGGGTAGCGGCGTCGCTCGCGTATTTCATATCCAATGCATCGTTTTATTGGCTGTCGGATAAAGCGGTCGATCCAAGTTGGAGCCATTACATCGAGCACGCGCAGATTTGGTATGCCGCGTTTGTGTCGCGGCCGATGATGTATTTGCTCGCCGCCGCACTGGTGCATTTTGCGATCGTGCAAGCGCAGCGTTTGCGCATGGCGGTGTCGTAATATTTTCGAGAGGCCATCGTGTCGATAGCATGCCCAGCGTTACTCATCACTGCACCCTCGTCGGGCAGCGGCAAAACATCGGTAACTGCCGCATTGGCACGCTATCACCGGCGCCGCGGCCTGCGCGTGCGCTGTTTCAAAACCGGTCCGGATTTTATCGATCCGACGATTTTGGTTCAGGCGAGCGGCCAACCCGTTTATAACCTCGATCCATGGATCATGGGTGTCGATCATTGTCGGCAGCTGTTGTTCGATGCCGCCCATCACAGCGATTTAATTTTGGTTGAAGGCGTCATGGGGTTGTACGACGGCGATCCGAGTAGCGCCGATCTCGCACGCTTATTTCAACTGCCGCTGCTCGCGGTGATCGACGCGTCGGCGATGGCGCAAACCTTCGGTGCCATTGTGCATGGTCTTTCGACCTATCAAGCCGATGTGCGCCTCGCGGCGGTGGTCGGCAATCGTGTCGGTTCCGCGTATCACGCTGAATTATTGCGCGCAGCGATACCGTCATCGATTACGTTTTCCGCGCTGCCGCGCAACATTGAGTTTGCATTACCCGAGCGTCATCTCGGTTTACAAATCGCTGAGGAAATTGGCGATCTCGATGCGCGTCTCGAGCGTTTGGCCGATGCGATCGCCGACACTGCGCTGGCGCAATTGCCGCAGGCGATTAATTTCGAGGCACCGCACACCGATGTCGACATCGAGCCGCTGCTCGAAGGTATTACCATCGCGGTGGCATGCGACGCCGCGTTTTGTTTTTTGTATCAGGCCAATCTTGAGTGGCTGCAGCGCATGGGCGCGCATTTGAAAGTATTTTCGCCGCTGCGCGATACCGCGCTGCCCGCTGCCGACGCGGTGTATTTACCCGGTGGTTATCCCGAGTTGTACGCCGGCGAATTGGCGCGCAATTATTCGATGATCGACGCACTGCGCGCGCACGTCGATGCCGATAAACCGCTGCTCGCCGAATGCGGTGGCATGTTGTATCTGGCGTCGACTCTGATCGATTTCGACGGCGACGAGCACGAGCTGCTCGATATTTTGCCGGCGACGGCGACGATGCAGAAAAAACTCGCCGCGCTCGGTGCGCAGCAATGCGTATTCAACGGCGAAATTATTCGCGGCCACACCTTTCATTATTCGACGTTGGTGGCGGATATCGATCCGATTGCGTTCGCGCGTACGCAGAGCGACGGCGAAGGTGAAGCGGTGTATCGCGACGGCGCGGTGACCGCATCGTATCTGCATTGGTATTTCCCCTCGAATCCGCAATTGATTGCGCAGTGGCTGCGTCCCGATTAAGTCGAGTCCCTTCTCCACACATGGAGAGCGGAGAAATTCAATGAAGAGATTTTCCGGATGTATCCACAACGCATTATCTGTTTAACTGAAGAAACCACTGAAACGCTTTATCTGCTCGGCGAGCAGGATCGTATCGTCGGCATTTCCGGATTTACCGTGCGACCGCCGCGCGCGCGCAAGGAAAAGCCAAAAGTGTCGGCTTTTACCTCGGCAAATATCGACGCGATTCTCGCGCTGCAACCCGATTTGGTACTGGGCTTTTCCGATCTGCAGGCCGATATTGCCGCGGCGCTGATTCGCCACGGCGTGCCGGTGTATATATTCAATCAGCGCAGCGTCGCGCAGATTTTTTCGATGATTGCGCAGCTCGGCGGCTTAATCGGCGTCGAACAAAAAGCACAGCGCTTGATTGCCGAGCTGCATCAAAACGTCGAAAACGCATTGGTTAAAGCCGCGCAACTGCGGCGGCGTCCGCGTGTATTTTTCGAAGAGTGGTACGATCCGCTAATCAGCGGCATCGGCTGGGTGTCGGAATTGATCGGCATCGCGGGCGGCGACGATATTTTTCCGGAGCTGGCACGCGAGCCCGGCGCGAAGCAACGGATTATCGCAGAGCCGTTGCACGTGGTTGAGCGCATGCCCGATATCGTGATCGGCAGTTGGTGCGGTCGCAAATTCAAACCGGAACACGTGCTGGCGCGTGAGGGTTGGGACATCACGCCGGCGGTGCAAAATCAGCAGGTATTCGAAATTAAATCGCCGCTGATTTTACAGCCGGGCCCGGCTGCACTCAGCGATGGTCTTGTCGAGTTGCAGAAAATTATTGTGCGCTGGGCGGAAATGCAGTGATCGAAACATTCCTCACGAGTGCGCTCGCACTCATCGTTGCATTACTGATTGATGCGTGGTGGGGCGAACCGCGACGCTGGCATCCGCTAGTCGGATTTGGCGCACTCGCCAATGCCATCGAAGCACGACTGAATAAAAATAGCCCATCGGATAAAAATACAAAGCCAAGTAAACAGCTCGGGCGTATTGCGCGCGGTGCGTTGGCCTGGTGCGGCTTAGTCATACCGTTAGTGTTGGTCGCGATGATTTTGCAGGCAATTGCTCACGCATTACCGGCTTGGTTATCGGTATTGATACAAGCACTGATCGTGTACCTGGCGCTTGGCCGTCAGAGTCTCGTGGAACATGCGCGCGCAATTGCGGTGGCATTGCGCGCCGAAGATTTGCCGCACGCGCGGCACGCATTGAGCCGTCTGGTGACGCGCGATACCGCGCAGCTCGATAGCACTGCGATCAGTGCGGGCGCCGTCGAATCGGTGCTGGAAAACGGCAGCGACGCGGTGATCGCGACAATATTCTGGTTTGTCGTTGCGGGGCTGCCGGGTGTGGTGCTGCATCGCACCGCAAATACGCTCGACGCAATGTGGGGTTATCGTACCGAACGCTTCAACGAATTCGGTCGCGTCGCTGCACGCATCGACGATGTATTGAATTTCATACCGGCGCGGCTGACTTCATTCGCGTATGCACTCGCTGGTGCAACCGCCAGTGCGTTGCATTGCTGGCGCACGCAGGCGCGCGCGTGGAGTAGTCCGAATGCCGGACCGGTGATGGCAGCGGGCGCGGGTGCATTGCAATTGCAACTCGGCGGCGCGGCGATTTATCACGGCCGCATCGAGCAGCGCCCCCCGCTCGGTTGTAAACATCCGCCACAGTCACACGATATCGAACGCGCATTGCGGTTGCTCGATCATGCGCTGCTGATCGTGGTGGGTTTGTTATTGATCGGTACTGGAATTGCCGCATGGTTTTTTTGAATCCGCCACAACATGGCGGCGATTTATTCGCGGCGAGCCGTCAGTACGGTATTGCGCAGAGCGATTGGCTCGATCTTTCCACCGGCATTAATCCGCGCGCTTACCCCGTCGATACCATCGATTTGGCGCGTTGTCGTTATTTGCCGAGCGACACCGACGCGTTGTGTCGCGTTGCCCAGGAATATTTTCGCGCGCCGTTGTTGCCGGTGGTCGCCGCCGGCTCGCAGGTATTGATTCAATGGTTGCCGCAATTGCGCGGGCATTTATTTCGAAAAACCGCGCGCGTCGCGGTACCGTCGATCGGTTACGCCGAGCATGCTTTTCGCTGGCGATGGGCGGGTCACGAACTGGTTCAATACGATCCACGGCGCACGGACAGTATCGATGAGTTGCTGCAACGCGAAACGATCGATGTGCTGGTGGTCATCAATCCACACAATCCGTTGGCCACCGTGATTGAGCCCGCTCGGTTGCTGCAGTGGCAAATGGAATTGGCGACGCGCGACGGTTGGTTGATTGTCGACGAGGCCTTCGTCGATGCGATGCCGCAAAACAGTATCGTCGAATATACGGATCGCGCCGGATTGATAGCGTTGCGTTCGTTTGGAAAGTTTTTCGGGTTGCCCGGCATGCGTTGCGGTTTTGCATCTTGCGATAAAAAAATCGCTGCTGCGTTGCGCACCGCTATCGGGCCGTGGCCGCTGGCATCGACGACGAATGCAACGGCTGCGCGCGCGTATCGCGATCGCGCTTGGCAGGAACAGATGCTTGTCGAACTCGGGGTTATCGCAGCGGCGAATGCTGAACTATTGCGTCAGCTTTTTTTGGATGAGCCGGCGCTGCTGCTGGCCGGCGCATTATTCAATACGTTGTTGTTGCCGATGCCGCGCGTCCGCGCGATTGCCGAACAGCTGGCGCGCGCAGCGATTCTGATTCGCGTTATACCGATTGACGAGCAACTCGGTTTGCTGCGCTTCGGTTTGATCGATCCACAGCGCGGCGAAGACTGGCAACGCTTGCGCAGCGTATTCGCGCACAAACTCGCAGCTATTTGAGTGCGTTGTTCCTGTTGGCGCTCAATCGCTGCACCAGCCATTCTCCATCACGCAGGTACTCAACGCCTCCGGTTCGCGCCATTGTTCGAGTTGCAATATCGGCGCCGAATAAAATTGATCGACGTGCCCCAGACATAAAATCGCGATCGGCTCCGCATCGCTCGGCATGTTCAGCAATTGCGCCAATGCCTGCGGTTCGAATAACGACACCCAGCCCATACCGAGATTTTCGGCGCGCGCTGCCAGCCACAAATTTTGAATTGCGCACGCGACCGATGCGATATCCATATGCGGCATCGTGCGACGGCCGAAAATGTGCGGCTCACGTCGATCCATCAGCGCAACCACGATAACTTCGGCGCATTCGCGCACGCCATCGACTTTCAAACGCAGAAATTCGTCTTCGCGCTGCTCGAGTGCGCGCGCAGTGGCGAGGCGCTCGCTATCAACCAAGGCGTGAATACGCATGCGCAATGCGGTATCGGTAATTCGAATAAAACGCCACGGTTGCATTAATCCGACCGAAGGGGCCTGATGCGCAGCCGCGAACAGGCGTGCCATGACCACCGGTGCGATTGGATCGGGTTTGAAATGGCGCATATCGCGGCGTGCAGCGATTACGCGATAAATAGCCATGCGTTCGGCGACATCGAAGCGATGCATTACCACTCGACGCCTTTCTGCGCTTTCACACCGGCGCGAAACGCATGCTTCACATCGTCGATCACACTCAAGGTGTCCGCGAGGTCTTTTAATTCCGGCGCGGCACCACGCCCAGTAATTACCACATGTTGATGAGGAGGGCGCTGTTTGATCGCATTGATGACTTCATCGCGATCGAGATAACCGTACTTCAGCATGTAAGTCATTTCATCGAGCAACAGCAATTGCACGCTGTCGTCGGCAAGTAAACGTTTTGCTTCTCGCCACAGCGTTTTTGCGGCGGCGATATCGAGCGATTTATCCTGCGTTTCCCAGGTAAAACCCGTGCCCATCACATGAAATTCCAGCTCGGGACAGCGCTGTTGTAAAAAGAAATGCTCACCGCAATCCATCGCGCCTTTGATGAATTGCACCACGGCGGCTTTATAGCCATGACCGAGTGTGCGTATCACCATGCCGAAGCCGGAGCTGCTTTTACCTTTACCGTTGCCGGTAATCAGCACAACCACACCGCGATCTTCATTCGCTTCCGCAATTTTTTTATCGATCACTTCTTTTTTGCGTTGCATGCGCTGTTTGTGGCGGGCTTCGGAAGATGGTTCGGTTGTGTTACTCATCGGATCACCGTGATTAAAAAAGGGCGCAAGATGCGCCCCAGTAAGTCGTGTTTGGGATCAGAACGTATAGCCGACAGTCACGAACGATTGTCGCTCTGCTGCAGGATACGCGTAATAAAAGTTACCGAATGATGAGATCGAAACCCCGGTGAATCCCTCGTATTTTTTATTGGTGATATTGTTTACGCGTAGCGTGGTATACCAGCGGTTATATTCCCAGCGCAGATTCGCGTTATACACGGTATAACCGCCAAGTTCGCCGAGAATGTTCGGGTCATCACCAACACGATAACGTCGGCCTGTGTACTGTGCATCAACGTAAAGACTGAGATGAGGAATGATCTGCCAGTCGACACCGCTGCTGCCGGTATAGTTGGCGACAAACGGAACCGTATTACCTTTGAAGTCGCCTGATACGACTTCTGCATCGACGTAACCTACGCTACCTCGAACTGACAGAGCTTCGTTAATGGCAAATTGCAATTCACCATTAACGCCGTCGCGCCGTGAGCGCGGTAGATTGATATTTGCGCCGAAGCCACCATTCGCAGCAGGATCGTAGAGCAATTCGTTATCGGTGTATAAGCGATACAGCGTCGCAGTCGCTTTCACTTTATTAGTTGTCCACTCGGTACCGAATTCTCGCGAATCATTGGTTTGTGGTTTCAGGAAGCTTATACCGGGAAGCGTCGATGCGTTCTCATCGGCATTGGCCCAACGGAAGCTATTATCCTTGCGTGCGAATATTCGCCAACTTTCCGTAGCCTGATACGACAAGCCATAAGTCGACGCAAATTTTCTATCCGAATTGGATGAACCATCCAAGTGATTGTCCTGATTTGCGTGACTTTGGCGTCCACCAATTGTTGCAGTTAACTTTTCATAGATCGGAATAATGAGTTGCGCATACTCATCTTTCAGCGATTGGGTGGCGTCTTTTGGATAGAAGCTGGAGTGATAGAGATAATCACTGTTGTATTGGTCGTAGCCCAGCGTTAAGTATGCCGGACCATATGGCGATGCGAAATTTCCGATCAAGCGTGGCGTCAGTCCTTTTACGGTGACCGCGTCGGTGAATGGTGCAAACAGGTGTCCGTTGCCATCGACGTCGCGATAGCTGTATTCGATTTCAAAACGCCAATTCGGATTCAGTGCTGCACTGGTACCGATCCGATAGCGTGTTGTATCGCGGTTGCTGAAATCGTTAGGTGTATCGGTTTGGCGACGGTTTTGACGAATTTCGGCCGGATTCAGCGAGCCAGCGAGGCGCAATTTGTCATTGACTTGCTGTGCTTCGCCGAAAACACGAAAATTGTTTTGCGTATAGCTGACATTCAATGATGTATTGGCGTAATCGCTGTTGTTATTGTCGCGATAATTATCGGCAAGACGGTGTTCGCCGGTTAAGCGATATGCGAAGCCATTATCGAAACCTTCGCTGGCCGATGCCCGGTACGATTCCCAGTCCAGCGTTCCGCGCCCAACCTCAAGATTAATTTCGCGCTTTTGCGGATGCTTGGTAATGATATTAATGACGCCGCCGGTTGCCTGATCGCCGAACAACACACCGGCGCTGCCTTGAATAATTTCGACACGTTCGATATCGGCCAGCGCGATACTTGATAAGTCAGGGGCTGCGAGCGATGGGTTATTCAGCTTTTGGCCATCGAGTAATACCAATGTATTGTTTGCCGCGTTTGAACCGAAGCCCCGCATGATAAGCGTGGTACCTCGGCTGCCAATGCCGACATCGTCTTGTACTTGAATTCCCGCGCGGCTACGCAGCAGATCGGGCAATGATTGCGAGCCACTGCGTTGAATTTCTTCAGCATTGATTACGATAATATTGGTCGGGATATTGACCTCGCTCTGCTCTGAGCGAGTTGCACTAACAATAATTTGATCTTGCGTCGAACGGTTCAGCGTATCGTTTTGCATATCGCAATAGGCGGAAGCCGAAACACATGAATACGCAGCAATTGCACTGCACAGCAAAGATTTTTGCATGGACATGAAAAAAGCCTCAATTCGTCGGACAAAACGAACGAGGGAGAGCAGCAAGTGGGAACAACACAGCGGAAGTTGCAGCCACCGATGATGCCCTCCGCATCATCGTATAGTTGGGGTGTTTTGAAACCGTTGAAACCGGTTATCAAAATCATCACTGCGATTGGCTGGTATCGGGCTTTCAGTCATTGCTTACAGCAGAAACAGACTGATTACCGTTGCGGGGGCAGCGTTGGCTTTGCAGTGCTCCAAAAAATTTCGCGGAGTTGCGCACCAGACTTCCCATTCAACTCATCCAACTCCTGTCACGAGTGATGAGCACCGATTGCAGTGGGACCGAACTGTACGGATGTGACTGTGGTGTGTCAAGGATCGAAAGCTTTAATCGCGGCTAACAATTCGTTGTGATGCGGACACGCGAGCGCATGTTGCTGCGCGCGCTGTACGATAAAACCATTGATAAAATCGATCTCGGTGGGGCGGTGCGCCAAACGATCCTGCAACATCGACGAATGGTTCATTGCAGTACCACGAATCACTGCATGTACTGCAGCGCGACATTGTTCAAGTGTTAGAGCCTGGTTTTCAGCATTCGCCACGGTAACAAATTCACGGCATAACGCATCGATGATCGAATCGATATTCGGCACTTGCAACAATTCGCCGTTGCGACATCGATGCAGCGCAGTCAGTGGATTGATCACACAGTTCACCGCGAGTTTCAGCCATAACCGTTGTGCAATATCGTCGACGGCGTCGATCTGTAATTCGCATCGCAGCGCGGCAGCAACATTTTGCGCGATAGGCTGTTCTGCGCGATTAATTGCGCCAAGCACCGTGCTGCCATGGCCGGCATGCACCACGCAAAAACGCTGCGTTTGATACGCGCCTTCGGTGCTGATGGCATGCAGAATCACGGCGTCGGGAATTTCCTGTTGCAGCAGTTCGCGCACACCCATGCCGTTTTGCAGGAGAACAAGAACCGGTCGTGGCGCGAGCTGCATTTTGAGCGAGCGGATTGCCCCGAGTGTCTGCTGTGCCTTCGTGCAAATCAGCACCTGCCGAATTTGCTCATGCGAGTTCGAAGCAATCTCGGCGGGCACTGCAATCGATAATTTTTCATGAGCGAGCTGTAATTCGATGCCGCCCCGGTGCTGCAATTGTTCCAGGGTCGGTGCGTCGCGCAGCAATAAGCGCACATCGCAGCCCGCGCGGCGCAAATAGGCGGCATAGAGACAGCCGATAGCGCCGGCGCCGAGTACGTGCCAAGTCAAATATTGCGGAGATTGTGCCGGCATTCGGGTTTCCGGTGCGGTGGGTTTGGGAGCAAGCGAGCATGGTAATATTGCGCGCTATGAATGTGTACTTAGCGAGGAATTTCCATGCCGTCATTCGATGCTATTTCCGAAGTCGATCTGCACCAATTCACCAATGCGGTCGATCAGGCCAGCCGTATTATCGAAACGCGCTTCGATTTCAAGGGTATCGATGCCAAATTCGAACGCGATAAATTGGTGGTCACCATTTTTGCCGAAGCGGATTTCCAGATCGATCAAATGGAAGACATCCTGCGCGCGAGTTTGATCAAATGCAAAATCGATCCGCTGGCGATGGAGGTGGGCGATTTGCAGCCGACCGGCAAACAGGTGAAAAAAGTCGTCACGATGAAGAATGGTTTGGAAACCGATCTGGCGAAGAAAATCGTCAAGATGATTAAGGACAAGAAACTAAAAGTGACGACACAAATTCAGGATGAGCAGGTGCGCGTGACCGGCAAGAAGCGCGATGACCTGCAAGAAGTCATGGCGATGCTGCGCGAAGCAAAGCTCGAACAGCCGCTGCAATTCACCAATTTCCGCGATTAGCTACTGCGCTCGGCATCTTGCGCGCGGGCGGTACTCACTTTTTATAAGGGCTACCAAGGCTCACATACTGATATGTATGCTCCGCTTCCTCCGTTCCGGCCGCGTGCAACCTACCTTCGCTCGTTACGCTAATCCATTCCGCCGATAGACAATCTGTGCAGCAGCGCAAGAATCGGTCGGGCAGCGCTTGTTAGACTGGTGCAACAACAATGACTCGGGCGCTCCCATGATCCATAACTCTTCCAATGTGTCGTTATCTTCCGCATCGACACGCGCACTACAGGCAGCTGCAATCGGCATATTCGCGTTGCTCGCCGGCTGCCAAACGACAAAATCCCCACCGGCGCCGCTGGTCCAGACACCGACCGCCACGCATGAATTTACGGTAAACGATAACGACGATGTCATCGGTCGCTTGCAGGTCACGCATGCGCATGCCGAGGACACGCTGTCGGACATCGCACGCCGTTTCAATATCGGTTACGAAGAAATCGTGCGCGCCAATCCCGGCGTCGATCCGTGGTTGCCCAAGGAAGGCACCCCGGTTATTTTGCCGACGCAATTCGTGCTGCCCGACGCGCCGCGCGAGGGCATCGTGATCAATCTGGCGGCTCTGCGCCTTTATTATTTTCCGGTGCCGAAAAAAGGCGAGCCGCAAAAAGTGATTACGCATCCGATCGGTATCGGCCTGATTGGTTGGAAGACGCCGGTCGGCAATACCAAGGTTACTGGCAAGCGCGAAAATCCGTGGTGGTATCCGCCAGCCTCTGTGCGTAAAGAACACAAAGAAGAAGATGGCGAAATTCTGCCGGCAAAAGTGCCACCGGGACCGGACAATCCGCTTGGGCAGTACGCCCTGACACTCGATTGGCCGAGTTATTTAATTCATGGCACCAACCAGCCATACGGTATCGGCATTCGCGCAAGCCACGGCTGTATTCGTTTGTATCCGGAAGACATTGCACAATTGTTCGATCAGATTCCGGTCGGTACCAAGATCACCGTGGTGAATGAGCCACAGGTATACGGCCATCGCGGCGATACCATTTATCTGCAAAGTTATCCGGTGCTCGACGATTATCCGCCGCTCAAAAAAGCTGAAAGACAAAAAGCGACGAAGCAAAAACCGGGCGCATCAAAAGTCGCTGAGTCCAAAGCGCGCGATAGCAAAAACGCCGCGACGGTAGCGCATGCCGATTTCGCGAATAATCCCGCTGTCGATCGCATGCTGATTGCAGAGCTGGAAAAAAATCCGAATGGCATCGCGCTGCCGATTTCATTGCCGCAAATGACATTGCAAAAATTCGTTGCCGCCGCACCGCAGGTAGAAAATCGTTTGCCCGATCAGGCGACGTGGGACGGCGTCGAATAGGCGTCGTTTTGCATCGACAATTTTTTACCCGCAATCATTCACGGAGGATTCCATGATTATTTCAATCATCAATCGATCGCACCGGCTTAAGGACGAACAAGTTCAGAATGCGATTCGTGCGATTAATCGTCAGGTTGCTGAAGACTTCGAGCCGTACTGGAGTTTCGGTGCGACATTGCGACTCGAGGGCGCGGTCGGTGCTCGTCCCGACAAGCAGGCGCTGGCGGATTTACGCGGCGACGCGATTCTGTATTTATGGGATGAAAGCGATGTTGAAGAAGCGCTCGGCTATCACGAGGCCAATTTTCGCGGCATTCCTTACGGTTTTGTGTTCACCGAATTATGTCGAGAGCTCGGCGATGACTGGACGACAATACTATCGCATGAGGCGCTCGAATTAATCGGTGATGCGCAGAGCAATTTACTGGTGCAGGGGCCGCATCCGGAATACCCGGAGCGCGAAGTTTTTCACTGGTTTGAAATGTGCGATGCGGTGCAATCGGATAGCTATGAAATCGATGGCATCCGCGTCTCGAATTTTGTGCTCCCGCTCTATTTCACCGTTGGCGAACAAGAGGGCGGACGCAACGATTTTCTGGGGCGGTTGCACAGAGGTAAAGGGTTGCAATCGTTCGGCGTGCGACCCGGCGGCTATATCGGTTTTTACGATCCGCAAAAAAATGCGCACGATACCTATGTGGTAGCGAGCGACAAAAAAGCCAAGCGCCGCCTGGCGATCAAAGCAAAAGTGCAGGCGGGTCGCGGTTATTTGCGTAAGCGTGGCAATGCGATTACGGCAAAGGAAGGCATGCACGAGCAGGTACTTGATCAAGGCATGTTGCGTTCGGCGACCACTGCCGATCCGATTCGTCATGTCGTAGTGTTGATGCTTGAGAATCGTTCGTTCGATCAAATGCTCGGCGATGCCACGCGTATCTATCCGCAGTTGGAAGGCATTCCGCAAAACGGCGCCGCCTATCGTAATACCTCGTCCAAAACCGGCACGGTGTTTGTGCAGAAGCCGAATGCGACAGCGAAGGTGCAACCCGATCCAGATCACGAACACGATCATGTGATGCTGCAATTGGGCGGCGCTCAGCTGCCGCCGATGGGTGGTTTTATTGATTCGTATTTAAGTGTGCCCGGTGCCACCGAAACTAATGCTCAACAGGTGATGAATTATTTTCCGCTCGGGGCGACGCCGGCGCAGGATTCGTTGCCGGCGTTGCATGGATTGGCGCGCAATTTTCTCGTCTGCGATCACTGGTTTTCATCGATGCCAGGCCCGACCTGGCCGAATCGATTTTTCGTGCACAGCGGTACCAGCCTCGGCCATGTGCTGATGCCGTCGCGGCAGCATCCGGAAAACATGCGCATTTACAATCAGGATACGATTTACGATCGGCTCAATGATGCCGGCAAAAATTGGCGTATTTATCACGACGGCATTCCACAGAGTATTGTGTTGACGCATTTGTTGCCAAAATTGCCAACCTCGCATTATCGATCGATGAATAAATTTTTCGATGACGTGAAAGATGCCGACGATTTTCCGGATTACGTATTTATTGAACCGCGTTACTTCAGCCCCAACGAAAATGATCAACATCCACCGGCGGATGTCATGGCTGGCGATAAATTGCTTGCCGATGTTTATAACGCGTTACGCAATAGTGATTTATGGTCATCGACATTATTGATCGTCACCTACGACGAGCACGGCGGCTTTTATGATCATGTAGTGCCGCCAACGACAATCGCACCCGATAAAAACACCGACGAATATTCGTTCACGCAGTTGGGTCCGCGCGTGCCGGCGCTGTTGATTTCGCCGTGGGTCGATGCCGGTGTTTGCAAAACGCCGTTCGAACACACCAGTATTCTGCGCTATCTCTGCGATAAATTCGGCATGCCGCCGCTCGGTCTGCGCGCGGCTCCTGCGGCCGGTAATTGTCAAACGCAAAGTTTCGCCGCCGAATTGCGCAAGCGAGTGACACCACGCACCGATGCCCCGACAACGCTCGGTAATTATGGTGCGCGCCGTCGTGCCGCGGTCGAGGTAAAACCATCGCCGGTGGCAGGGTCGCGCGAAGCGCTGTTGTATTACGTTGCGTCGTTACCGGAAGACGCGCCTGCAATCGCTGCCGCCCCGGCTACTATCCGCAAAGCGCGGCTCGATACCCACACCAAGCTCAAAGCGGTGGCATTGAAAAATACGCCTGACCACGAATTGCGCGCGACCGCCGAACAGCGTTTCGAGCAGCTGCGTGCGCAACCTTCGATGGGTGCTCTTGCCGTCAAATCCCCGCACCACAAATCCTCTGGTGGCAAAGCCGCTCTTAGCCGTCCATCGCCTAAGAAAGCGCCTCGCAAAAAAACCACCACTGCGGCGCGTCGAAAGAAGCCAACTGTTTGAACATGCACTGATTGTTGGATCGACCGGGTCTGCGGCGTCGGTCGATCCGACTTCTCGTTATTGGCAGCCCAAGTTCTCGCTCCGCGACCCCGCTTTTCGCTCTCGACAATCTCAGAGGGCCGGCGATTTTGTGAAGCCGATCACCCGTTCGCTGGCTACACTGAACACAATTCCAAGAAAAAACGAATAAATAAGGAGGGTGTAGCGCATGGCTATCCCTGCGGTTGTTGACACGTTGCTGCGTGAGCAAAACATTCAATACGATATCGCCGCTATTGCGGGGACACCCGAGAATGCGGTGCAGGTCGCACTGTTGCACGATGGCGAGCACCGCTTGCACGTGTTGTATCCGGCGAGATATCTGCTCGATCTCAACGCGCTGCGACAGCAGAGCGGTTGGGATTTGCGCGCGATGTCGCCGAAGCAGGTGCATGACATGTGCCAGCGCCGCAATCTGCAACATGTGCCGGCAGTGCCGAATGCGATGGGGTTGCCGACACTGGTCGATAAAACGTTACTGAGCGCGAACGGCATCGTGCTGCGCTCGGGCGGCGACGATAACGTGCTGTATTTGCGCACCGATCAATTTCAACAAAGTCTCGCGCAGGCGGTGATCGGCGAATTTGCAGTGGATTTGCACACGCTTGAGCGCAATGCGTTCGATGCGATCGACGATGTCGAGCAAATCAATCATGCGGTGGCTAATTTCACGCAATTGCGCGTTAAGCAGCGTCTCGAAGAAACACTGGAAATGCCGCCGCTGCCGGAAACCGCACAGCGTATTTTGAAATTACGCGTCGATCCGCACGCCGATGTGCGCGACTTATGCAACCTGGTGGAAATGGATCCGCCACTCGCCGCGCAGGTCATCAGCTGGGCCACCTCACCATATTACGGCTATACCGGCAAAATTAAATCGGTACATGATGCGGTGGTACGCGTGCTTGGATTCGAGGTGGTGCTCAACCTCGCACTGGGTTTGGCGCTCGGTAAAAGTTTGAAAGCGCCGAAAGATAATCCACAGGGATTCACGTCGTATTGGCAGCAGGCGGTGTACTGCGCGACTGCGGTCGAATCGCTGGTAGGTTGCATCCCGACGGCACAGCGTCCAGAAGTGGGCATCGCTTATTTAACGGGACTGTTGCATAACTTCGGTCATTTATTAATGGCCGAAGTTTTTACGCCGTATTTCTCGACGTATTGCCGTTTTCAGGAAGCGAATCCGTTTGTCGGTTATCCATCGATCGAACGCTTTTTGCTGGGCATCACGCGCGATCAAATGGCGGGTTGGCTGTTGCGGCTGTGGTCGATGCCGGAAGAAGTGTGTGTCGGGCTGCGTTATCAAAACGACGCCGAGTACGCGGGTCCCGAGCATCAATACGCGAATCTCGTGTATGTGGCGATGCGTTTATTGCGCCGTCACGGGATTGGCAATGCGCCGCTTGAATCGATTCCACTCGAAGTCTTCGAGCGTCTGCATCTCAATCCGGTGAAAGCCGATCAGGCGATTCAACACGTGGTCGATGCCAGCGAAGAAATTATCGCGCAAATTTAATTAATCGCTGCTTAAGCGGCTGCGCTTAATCAGAAGTTTCCACTCAACGCTTGCGCCATTCCCGCAACATAAATTCCGCGCGCACCGATAAGGTTTCCAATTGTTCCAGGTGCGCGCGCCGTTCGGCTGTCGCACGCCAGTAATGCGGTGTCATCCGCGCGAGCTGCATAATCTCCGGTTGTTGCAATACCAACGGAAATTCCAGTGTTTCCGTCTGCGGTTGCTCGAAGCCATTGGCTGCGGCATCGTCAAACGTTTCGCTCTCATGCGTGGTGACATTTTCGTACAGCACTTCGCGCAATTCGCGTAAATGATTCGCACCCGGACCGACGAATAACAGCACACCGTCGTCGCGCAACACGCGCGCTATCTCGCGCCAGTGCGGGCGGCAAAAAATATTCAGCACCGTATCGAAATATTTATCGTGCAGCGGTAATGCGCGGCTATTGCCGACACACCATGTCACTTTATCGCTGCGGCGTGCAGCAACGGCGAGCGCCGGTTTGGAAATGTCGAGACCGACCACATTGCGATATAGCGCTTCGGCGAACGCCACCGTGTAATAGCCTTCACCGCAACCGAGATCGAGTATTTGTTGATGATGGTCGAGCGTGCTTTGCCACTGCGCCAGTTGTTCGACAATACGCGCACGCAGCGGCGCATAAAATCCGGCATCGAGAAACGCACGCCGATCGGCGATCATTTCCGCGCTATCGCCCGGCGCTTTACTGGGGCGCTGTGAGCTCAACAGTAAGTTGATGTAGCCCTGACGCGCAATATCGAAGCTGTGATTGTTAATGCAGCGATACGCTTTCTCCACACGCGCTAAATCGGCGCTGCATACCGGACACCGCAATATCGAGGGCACGCTCACTGTGCGTGTTCGCTCGCTACGCAATCGACAAAATATTCGCTGCGGCCGTCGACCGTTTCTTCGACCAGACCGTGAATATCCGTTTTCAGTCCCGGGAAGCGTTCGTTAAATTCGCGCGCGAATTGCAGATACTGAACAATGGTGCGATTGAAACGCTCGCCCGGAATCAGCAGCGGAATTCCGGGTGGATACGGCGTCAACAATGTTGCAGTGATACGGTCTTCCAGTTTGTCGAGCGGTACGCGTTCGATTTGACGATGCGCCATTTTCGCAAAAGCATCGGTCGGCTTCATCGCCGGCACCATGTTCGATAAATACATTTCGGTGGTCAGGCGTGCGATATCGTTTTGCTTGTAGACGTCGTGAATCTGCTGACACAAATCACGCAGGCCGATGCGTTCATAACGCGGATGCGCGGCGACGAAATCCGGTAGTACGCGCCATAGCAATTGGTTGCGATCGTAATCGTCCTTGAATTGTTGCAGCGCGGTCACGAGCGTATTCCAGCGGCCCTTGGTAATGCCGATCGTGAACATGATGAAGAAGCTGTAGAGGCCGCATTTTTCGACGATCACGCCATGCTCTGCGAGGTACTTGGTAACGATGGCGGCGGGAATGCCGAAGTCATCAGAAAACTCGCCATCGACATCCAGGCCGGGGGTAATGATGGTTGCTTTAATCGGATCGAGCAGATTGAAACCGTCGGCGAGATCGCCGAAACCGTGCCATTTTTCGCCGGGCTTGAGCATCCACGCTTCGCGTTCTTCGATGCCTTCCTCGGATAAATCTTTTGGCCCCCAGACTTTAAACCACCACTGATCGTCGCCCCACTCGGCATCGACTTTGCGCATGGCGCGGCGAAAATCGAGCGCTTCGGAAATCGATTCTTCCACCAATGCAGTACCACCGGGCGCCTCCATCATCGCCGCCGCGACATCGCACGACGCAATAATTGAATATTGCGGCGAGGTGGATGTATGCATCAAATACGCTTCGTTGAAGGTGTGCTTATCGAGTGCGCGTGTTTGCGAATCCTGCGCGAGAATTTGTGAAGCTTGCGATAAACCGGCGAGCAATTTGTGCGTCGATTGCGTCGAAAATACCATCGATTCTTTGCAGCGCGGCCGATCCGCACCGATCGCGTGAAAATCGCCGTAGAAATCATGGAACGCTGCGTGCGGCAGCCACGCTTCATCGAAGTGCAGCGTATCGATTTTGCCGTCGAGCATTTCTTTAATTTCTTCGACGTTGTACATCACGCCGTCGTAGGTGCTCTGCGTAATCGTCAGCACGCGCGGCTTGGCTTTCGAATCCTTCGCAAACGGATGCGCGGCGATTTTCTTCTGAATATTTTCCCACTCGAATTCCGATTTCGGAATCGGGCCGATAATGCCGTAGTGGTTACGCGTCGGCATCAAGAATACTGGAATCGCACCGGTCATTATGATCGCGTGCAGAATCGATTTGTGACAGTTGCGATCGACGATGACGATATCGCCGGGCGCGACGGTGCTGTGCCAGACGATTTTATTCGAGGTCGAGGTGCCGTTGGTGACGAAGAACAAATGATCGGCGTGGAAAATACGCGCGGCATTCGCTTCGCTATGCGCGACCGGGCCGGTGTGATCGAGCAATTGGCCGAGCTCATCGACCGCGTTGCACACATCCGCGCGCAGCATGTTTTCGCCGAAGAATTGATGGAACATTTGCCCGACTGGACTTTTCAGAAACGCGACGCCGCCGGAGTGGCCTGGGCAGTGCCACGAATACGAGCCGTCCTGCGCGTAGTGCAGCAGTGCGCGAAAAAACGGCGGCGCCAGCGTATCGAGATAGGTCTTTGCTTCACGCACGATGTAGCGCGCGACGAATTCCGGTGTGTCCTCGAACATATGAATAAAGCCGTGCAGCTCTTTCAGCACTTCGTTCGGAATATGACGCGAGGTACGGGTTTCGCCGTAAATGAACAATGGAATATCGGGATTGCGCCGACGAATTTCGCCGACGAAATCGCGCAGCTGTTGCACCGCGAATTCGGCGGCTTCTTCCGATTGAAACTCCTCGTCGTCGATCGACAAAATGAAGCCGGAGGCGCGGCTCTGCTGTTGTGCGAAGCTCGACAAATCACCGTAACTGGTGACGCCGAGCACTTCGACGCCCTCTTCTTCGATCGCCGTTACCAGCGCCCGGATACCGAGGCCGCTGGCATTCTCCGAGCGGAAGTCTTCATCGATGATGACGATGGGGAAACGAAATTTCATTGGCCTGGCCTCGGCTGGGGATAAATAGGGCGCGATTCTCGCATGAATCGCGTAATTCTGTGATCGTTTAGTGCCGCCATTCTCAATGAAAAGCCCCGCTTGCGTTGCGAGCTGCCCCTTTCGTTTAAGGGGGCGAACGTGCCACGCTGGATATCACAGTAACTTCTCGGTTGGCACGAATCATTCCCCCTTTTATTAAAGGGGGTAGGGGGATTTAATGGCCATCGCAGATATCGCCACACCAGCCGACATCGATCGGTTAGTCGCCGCGTTTTATCAAAAGGTTCTGGGTGATCCGATGATCGGCTTTTTCTTCACCGATCTCGCGGGCATTGATGCCGAGCAGCTACCCGCGCATCTGCACAAGATCAGCGCTTTCTGGCAGCAACAATTACTGGGAGTTCCCGGTTATCGCGGGCAAACATTCGCGGCACATGCCGCACTGCACAAACGCGCGGCGTTGAATGGCGATCATTTTCATCGCTGGTTATTTCTATTCGAGCAGACCATCGATGAATTATTTGCCGGGCCACGCGCGCAGGGTGCCAAACAACGGGCGCGCGCGATTGCCGGCTCGATGCAGCAGGCGCTGGCTGAGCGCCATCCGACCGAGCTGGCGCTGCAACCGCTGCTCGGCGTGCAAAAGCACGAACCCGAGCCGCGCCGCTGAGTGGCTCTGTTAGAGCGGATTGTTTTCCAGCGCGGCGATACGTTCTTCGAGGCTCGGATGCGAAGCGAACAGGCGCGCTAATCCGCTTTTACGGTTGCCCGAAATACCAAACGCCGTCAGTTTGCCCGGCAACTGCGTTTCTTCGTAAACAGCCTGCAAGCGACGCAATGCCGCGATCATATTCTGACGACCGGACAAACGTGCACCGCCGGCATCGGCGCGGAATTCGCGGTGGCGCGAAAATGCCATCACGATCATCGATGCCATGATGCCGAGCACGATTTCGAGTGCGATGTGAATCGCGAAATACGCCATGCCGGGGCCGTTCTCGTTCTTCAGTATCGCGCGATCGACGAAGCTGCCGACGGCGCGCGCAATGAAAATCACGAACGTGTTCAGCACGCCCTGAATCAGTGTCAACGTCACCATATCGCCATTGGCGACGTGCGCAACTTCGTGACCGATCACGGCGTCGGCTTCCTCGCGCGACATGTTTTGCAGCAGGCCGCTCGACACCGCGACCAGCGCATTATTGCGGCTCATACCGGTAGCGAACGCATTGACTTCGTGCGCGGGGAAAATCGCCACTTCCGGCATGCCGATACCGGCGGCTTGCGCATGACGCTGCACGGTTTCGACCAGCCAGCGCTCCTGCGCATTGCTTGGTGCGGTAATGACCTGCGCACCGGTGGCGCGTTTTGCCGACCATTTCGAAATCGCCAGCGATATAAAAGCGCCGCCGAAGCCGAAGATCAGCGCGAAGCCGAGCAGTGCGCTGTAGTCGATACCGTTTTGCGTCAGGTAACGGTTGACCCCGAGTACGCTGGCAGTGATCGACAACATCACCATGATCGCGATGTTGGTGGCTAAGAATAAAAATATGCGTTTCATTGCGTACTTCTCCTGTCGGGTTGGCAAATATTTAAGCAGGCAAAAAAAAAGGCCTGATCCGAAGGACGCAGGCCGTTTTTTTATTCGCTTTGCTGTGGGAGCAGTATCGATCGCGAATGCATAGCCTTGCCCTTCGGCAAGGTCTTGCTCGCAATGCGGCCAAATCGTGCATGGCACTATTGGTGCTTGCCTGATACCCCGGGCGAAACTGCAATATCGCAATTTCAACCGTACTGACGACGTACCAGCGTAGAGCTACTCCCCTTGATGAATCGCACGTTAACGAAATGGCTGAGATCAGTCAACGCATGCGGCGTGAATAATTTTGCTGAACGCCTGTCCTGAATGCTGAGGTTCAGCGGGAGCTGTGTAGAAGTCATCCGTTCCGTTTTCATGGAATTCCTATAATTCGCGCTGTAAAAGTTGCCGCTCGTTAGCATGAGTACAGCGATAGGCGACGTAACGCCCGGTGTGATCAGTGAAAATTGCAGGCATAGGGCTTGCACCGTGCGACAGCAGCATCCGCATGCAGGCAATATCCATCGACCGCGGATAGGAGACATCCATGAATAACATTATTGTTTGCGCGGCATTCGCATTGTCATGTTCAGGAATGGCACTCGCCCAGATCGAAAACAGCGGTCAGCGTCAGGAGAATACGCGCAATGTCGTAAGCGCTGGCGTTAAAGAAATAATAATGACCAACGAGTCGTTTATTAAACAGGTGGCGATCAGTAATCTGGCCGAGATCGAATTATCGAATCTCGCGCTGCGCAAAAATGCGAGCCCGATCGTTCAGAGCTTCGCACAGCGGATGCAAAAAGATCATGGTGCCACCACCAAAGAGTTACAGGTCATTGCGAAGAGTAAAAGTATCGAGATGCCGACCGAGCTCGACGATGCGCATAAAAGCATTTACGAAAAGCTGAGTCATTTGACCGGCGCGGAATTCGACAAACAATACAGTCAGCAAATGCAGGAAGATCACGACCAAGCAATCGCGCTATTTGCAACAGCGGTCGATGACAAACGGCTGGATCCACAATTGCAGCAGTTCGCTGCGAAAACGCTGCCGGTGCTGCGCGATCATCAACAGGCTGCGCATAGCTTGCTCGGTGACAAAGCTAAACAGTAACAGCAAGCCAGTAACAACAAAACATGTTGAGTGGGCACACCATTTTTTATCACAACGATTTCATGCGAGTTGTGTAACGGGTGCTGCCGCGTGCGTTATTTTTCTTATCGAGCTTTCTTCGCTGACGCAGTATTCTTATCGCGCCGTATTGCGCGGTATTAATTCCACCATTTGCACAAGGAGGCGGTCGCGATGATCGATCACACGGGTGTTGTCGTTAGCAATTTTGAGGAAAGCAAAGCGTTTTATATGGCCGCGTTAAAGCCGATCGGTTATCAAAAATTACAGGAGTTTTCTGCGCCTAACGGTGGTGTTGAAGTGGCTGGTTTTGGCGAACCATCGAAAGCTGATTTCTGGATCAATACCGGCACGCCGAATAAGCCGCCCATTCATATTGCGTTTCGCGCCACCACACGGGCATTGGTCGATGAGTTTTATCGCGCCGCACTCGCCGCTGGTGGGCGCGATAATGGTGGGCCCGGGGTACGTGCGCACTACCATGCCAATTATTACGGTGCGTTCGTGCTCGATCCGGATGGGCATAACATTGAAGTGGTCTGTCACGAACCGAGTTAATGCGTAATGAAAATTCTTTTTTACAGCGCTCGCAATTACGACAAAACGCATTTTTCCGCCGCTAACGCCCGGCATGATCATCAGGTGGAATTTTTCGAGGGCCGGCTCACGCCGGTGACGGTGACGTTGGCGCGCGGCTACGACGCTATCTGCACTTTCGTTAACGATGCGATCGATGCCGAGATCATTGCCGCGCTGGCGGCTGGCGGTACTAAGTTAATCGCGTTGCGCTGTGCCGGATTCAATCAGGTCGATCTGATGAGCGCTGCGAGCGCCGGCGTGACCGTGGTACGTGTGCCTGCGTATTCACCGTATGCGGTTGCCGAGCACACTATCGGCTTGATCCTCACGCTGAATCGTAAATTCCATCGCGCCTATGCACGTGTGCGCGACAATAATTTTCTGCTCGACGGATTGGAAGGTTTCGATCTGCACGGCAAGACCGTGGGCGTGGTCGGTACCGGTCGCATCGGCAGCGTATTCGCGAAAATCATGCTCGGTTTCGGCTGTACCGTGCTGGCATGCGATCCGGTGCAGCGGGACGCCGGATTGATTGCCGCTGGTGTGACGTATACGGAATTCGAATCGTTGCTTAGTGTTGCTGACATGGTGTCGCTGCACTGTCCGCTGACCCCAGAATCGCATTACCTGATCAATGCGCGCACGCTGGCCTTGATGAAGCGCGGCGCGATGCTGATCAATACCAGTCGCGGCGGTCTGCTCGATACCTGTGCGGTGATCGATGCTTTAAAAACGCAGCACCTTGGCGCGCTCGGCCTTGATGTTTATGAGCAGGAGGGCGATCTATTTTTTGCCGATTTGTCGAGTCAGGTTGTCGGCGACGATATTTTTCAACGGCTGCTGACGTTCCCGAATGTGGTCATCACCGGGCATCAAGCATTTTTTACGCAGGAAGCAATGGCGGCGATTGCGGAAACGACACTGACGAATATCGATACGGTGGCGGCGGGGCGGCGTTGCGATAATGAAGTCACGCTGACGCTAGTGCGAGGACGTTAAAAAAATCGGCCGCCATTAATGTGGGCGGCCGATCCGCTGGAGCTAATGCAATAGAAAAAGCACAGCGCGTGTTTTCGGTTTGACTTACTGCTTATCGATGATGGCGATCGGGGTGCGAACCTCGGCTTCCTCGCCCTCTGCCAGCAGAATTTCCACCAGGATGCCGGTGGCAGGCGCTTCGAGCTCCTGCACTGCTTTCGCCGTTTCGATTTCCACCAGCGGCTCGCCTTGGGTCACCGAATCTCCAACCGCTTTGAACCAGCGCACGATAGTGCCTTCGTTCATGCCCGTGCCCCACTTGGGCATAATGACTTTGATTTTCATTTTTTAGTCTCTCTTGAAGTTACATCAGGCTGCGCGCAGCGGCCGCGATGGAGTCTTTGTTCGGGTAGAGCGGTTTTTCCATCGGCGGGCTGAACGGAATCGGGATATCCGGGGTGACGACACGGCGGATCGGTTTCTTCAACGAATCAAATGCCTCTTCGACAACGGTTGCCGCGATTTCCGATGCTGCGCTGCAGGTGCGATGCGCGTAATCGACAATCACCAGCCGGCCGGTTTTGCCGACCGAATTGAGAATAGCGTTGGTATCCATCGGCACCAGCGTGCGCAAATCGATGACCTCGGCACTGATGCCATCGGCCGCGAGCAGCTTGGCCGCCGCCATCGACGCTCGCAGGCAGCCGGCGATCGATACGATCGTCACGTCCGTGCCTTCCTGGCGTATTGCCGCCTTGCCGATCGGTACGATGAAATCCGGATCGGTGGGCACTTCTTCTTTTATTGCCCACAGATCGTTGTCTTCGAACATCAATACCGTGTCGTCGTCGCGGATTGCCGCTTTGAGCAAGCCCTTGGCGTCGGTCGGCGTGGCCGGCACGACAATCTTCAGGCCCGGTACGTTCATGAACATCGGGTAAGGACGATCCGAATGCTGCGCGGCATTCGACTGGTTATGCCACATCGATGCGCGGTAGACGATCGGGACACTGAACTGGCCGCCAGTCATGTAACGCAGTCTGGCGGCCTGGTTGATGATCGCGTCGGAGGCGAGGTACACGAAGTTGGCGATGGTCAGGTCGACGATCGGTCGCAAGCCGGTGATCGCAGCGCCGACGGCCATGCCGGCAAAGCCGTTTTCCGAGATCGGTGCGCTGCGGATGCGCTTGCTGTCGATATCGCCATAGGCGCCGCCGGCGGCGTAAAGGGAAATATCCTCGCCGATGATAATGACGCGCGGGTCGCGTGCCATTTCTTCGCGTTGGGCTAGGGCGAGGGCGTCGAGATAGGTAATCCGGGTAGTCGCGCTCATTATGCTTTCAGCCTTGGAGTCTGGTTGATCGGGGTGGCGTAGATGAACTCAAACGCTTCTTCCGGTTCGGGATAGGGGCTTTCCTTGGCGAACTCCATCGCCTCCTGCACCGAACTCCATACTTCTTCTTCAATGGCCTTGAGCGAGGCTTCGGTGTGTCCACGCGACAGCAGTGCGGCCTTGAACAGGGTGACCGGATCACGCTCGGCCTTGAAGCGTTCCACCTCTTCCTTGGGCCGGTAATTGCCGTTGATGAAGAGGCCGACGCAGTGCTCGTCAAAACGATAGGTCTTGGCTTCAATCAGCGTCGGACCTTCGCCGCGCCGCGCCCGTGCCACTGCTGCAGCAGTAGCTTCATAGACGGCGTCGAAATCCTGGCCGTCGACAATGACGCCCGGCATGCCGTAGCCATCGGCGCGGCGCGCCACATCGGGCTGACCATGCGTGGATGTTGCTGCTGTCACGGCGGCATAGCCGTTGTTTTCGCAGAAGAAAATCACCGGCAATTTCCAGATCGACGCCATATTCAGCGACTCATGGAACGCGCCTTCGTTGACCGCGCCATCGCCAAAAAATGACAGCGCAACCTGATCGGTACCGCGCACTTGCGCGCTGAGCGCCGCGCCCGTCGCCAGCGGAATACCGCCGCCGACAATCGCCGATTCGCCAATGCTGCCGACCGAGGTATCGGTAAAGTGCATCGAGCCACCGCGGCCCTTGCAAATACCGGTCGCCTTGCCGAGCAATTCGGCCATCAGCGGCTTCAATTGCGAGCCTTTGCCAATGGGATGGCCATGGGAGCGGTGCGTGCCAGACATATAGTCGTCGTTGCGCATTGCCATGCAGGCACCGACGATCGCCGCTTCCTGGCCGATACTCGAGTGACAGGCACCGGGCACTTCGCCTTCGGTAATCAGTTGTACGGCGGCCTGCTCGAAGCCGCGAATACGCAGCATGCGGCGATAGCCTTCGCTTTCGATATCTTTCTTCATAAGTAATACCTACCCGGCGGTGATTATGTTGGACGTAGTTGGAGGCTAGCCGTCTGCCCAGTCGCAATATCAAACACTGCGGAAAACCACTTGAGCCTGGGCGCTCATACAGATGCCTGTTGAAACGAGGATCATTGCTGAACCTGTGCGCACTGCTGTTTTTATCGCTTGTTACACTTCATAAAAACTGTTTACGTGGGTTCATCGCGAGCAGTGTCCGATTGTATTTGTTTTTTGCTGATCGTCAATTCAGTAAAAATCCCTTTCTTGGGCTCGGCTCGGGCATCCAGCGGCCGACAAGCTTGAAAACTCCTCACCTTGTCGTTTTTTGCGCGCGCAGAAGAATTTATTCGGTTGCAGAAGTAGGTGGCTGGCAGGACGCGGATGCCGCCAATGGCAAAATGAGCACATGCAGTTCAGCATGTATCTGTAGCGTCACCGCCTAGGACATATGACATGCCGATGTAATCAATGGATGAGTTGCACAAGCAACACTAACGGCGTGGTTCCTCCACAGCAATTGCGGCCGATACCAGCGGCAAATCTGGAGCAGACACCTCCACAGTACATGCTCCCGCTGCTTTACCGGCGCGAATTACGGCAACTGCACGGCCGCGATAGGTTGAACGTTCGCCGCTTTGAAAGCTCTCCAGCGCCACCGGATTTCCATTTCCCACGCCAGCCAGTATTGCAGCGCCGTTCACCTTAATGGTGAGTGGCTTATCGTCCTTCTCGCGCTTCACGCGCACGCCTTTCGCATCGACCAGCTCGGCAGTGATATACGCAAGGTCATCACCATCAGCGCTGATTTTTGTACGGTCGACCGTCAGACGAATCGCCGCTGGCTTGTCCGCTGTTTGATAAACCCACTGCGAAACCGGTTTGCCCTTGTTGTAACCAACCACCTTCATCTCGCCGGCTTTAAAGCGCACCCAGAATTCGGTCTTGTATTCGGAAGCCAGATTGACCGGCTTGCGCCCCTTGCTGAGGCCGTTGACGAACAGCTCGACTTCTTCGTTCTCGGAATAGACCACCACTTTGCGATCGAGGAAATCGCCGACGCCGCCGAGGCTCTGCCAGCTATCAAGCAAGTCGGGCTGTTCCCAGCGTTTGAGCTGGCCACGGGTAAGGCGGTTGGGCAGACTTCCTTCCACCTGGAGGCTTTCGATAAAAGCGGAGACCGGATGCAAGCCTGTTTTCCATAAAACGTGTCGATAATAAGCTGCGGGGCGCAGCAAGCCCGTCGCATCGATCTCCCCCGACATCGACAGATGCCATGGATATGGACTGTCGGTGGACCAGCCAATGCCGGCTTCGCCGAGATAATCGAACGCCACCCACACGAAATCGCCGATCACCCAGGGCATCGAATAGGTGGGGTGCCAGTAATTGAAGGCTTGCGCCGAAAACGATTCGGAACCGTACATGACGCGATTGGGAAATTTCTCGTGATCTTCCAAATAACGATCCGGGTTGTAGTTGTAACCCGCCACGTCGAGCTTATTGATGAATTCGTCAGTACCCTTGAAACCAAATACATGCGCCGAAGAGGTAACCGGTCGTGTCGGATCAAGCGCGCGCACCGCCTCGGCCAATTGTTGTGCTTCGCTGGCGCCGGGCGGCAACACCATATTCGGAATTTCGTTGCCAATGCTCCAGAGAATGACACTGGGATGATTGCGACTTTTTGCGATCATGCTCCGAAGATCGCTTTGCCAGTTGTCCTTAAAAAAGCGTGCGTAATCATTCTTATTTTTCTTCACCGACCACATATCGAACGCTTCGTCGATAACCAGCATTCCCATTTCATCGGCCGCATCGAGCAGCGCTTTGCTGGCTGGGTTGTGCGCGCTGCGAATCGCGTTGTATCCCGCCGCTTTCATCAGCTCCACCTTGCGAGCATCCGCGCGCGGAATACCCGCGGCACCGAGCATGTAATTGTCGTGATGGATATTGCCGCCCTTCAACAGCACGCGTTTGCCGTTCAATAAAAAGCCGTTTTTCGCATCGAAGCTGATGCTGCGAATGCCAAAACGCGTGCTGCGCGAATCGACCACGCGGTCATCGATGCGCACTTCTTGAATCAACGTATATAAATTCGGCGTTTCGGTTGACCACAGCTGCGGCTTGGCGACATCGAGTTGTTGCTCGATATCTTGCGACGCAGTGGCAGTGAGCGGTGTTTTTGCTTCTTTGCGCGCGACCTCGATGCCCTTGGCGTTGACGACGCGGCTGATCAGGCGCGCATCGACCGACGCATCGCCGGCATTGACCACTGGCGTTACGACGCGGACTTTGGCGCGGCTGGCGGAAATTTCGGGCGTGGTGATCGCTGCGCCCCACGGATCGACATGCACCTTTTCGAGAATCTGCAATTGGGCAGGACGGATGATGCCTGAGCCCGAGTACCAGCGCGATGAGAGTTCCGGGTTGTCGACACGCACCGCGACGACGTTGTCGCCGGCTTTTACGTGTGGGCTGATATCCAAAATAAACTGCGTGTAGCCGTAGGGGTGGCGGGTGACGAGCTGGCCGTTAACCCAGACCTGCGCATCCATATAAACCGATTCGAAATTGAGCAACACCGTTTTACTGGCGACATCGCCAGGCAGGGTTAAAGTCCGCCGGTACCAGCCGATGCCACCGAGCATATAGCCCTGCGCCAACTTCGACACCGAGGTCTCGCTGAACGGATGCTTCTGCCCCGGCAAATCCTCGATCGACCAATCGTGCGGCACGCGTACCTGGCGCCACTGCTTGTCGTCGAAACTCGGTTGTTCCGCGCCAGCGGCGTCACCGCGCAGAAAGCGCCATTGATCATTGAGCGTGATCGTTTCGGCGTTCGCCATTAGCGCCAGACAGCTGCCGATGAGGGCCAAAAAAGGCGTTATCGAGAAGCGGCGCAGAAATGCGGTGACGGTTGTTTTCACGTTGGCCTCGTCAAATCAGTACTGGAATGGGAATTCGAATTAGTGAGTCAGCGCGCGTGTTATATCGGTGTCGGAGCGCTGGACCGAGTTTGGCCGCGTTGTAACGCTGGCGATGCGCAACAAGTGCGAAAGGTGCGCTATCGGCATAAGCCTAGTTTTTCGTAGCGGCTTGTGTCGTCATAAGTCTGTCATACAAACCACTTAATCTCATCCCATCAGTTTGGCAATGCGCTTGGATGCGACGCGTCGATTGCCCTACATCGCTAGTAATTTCTGATCGAAATTTTTATTGGTCTGATCCTTCATCGATCACCACGCCTCATCTTTCGCCCAATGGTTTACTGCGCATTCAAAGGAGATTGACCCTAATGACTATCACCGCTTTTTCACGCCTAAAATTGCGAGTCGCGGCCGCCACTATGGCAGCGCTGCTCATCAATAGCGCTGTTGCAGACATTACCGGAGCGGGCTCGACCTTCGTCTATCCCATCCTCTCGAAATGGTCTACCACCTATAACGCCAAGACCGGCAGCAAAATTAATTACCAATCGATCGGCTCGGGCGGCGGTATTGCGCAAATTAAAGCGGGCACCGTGACCTTCGGTGCGTCGGATAAACCGTTATCTCCGGAAGAGTTAAAAGAATCCGGATTGGCGCAATTCCCCATCGTGATTGGCGGTGTTGTACCGGTAGTGAATTTGGAAGCCGCGAAAGCGGGCGAAATGCGTTTTACCGGCCCGGTACTGGCCGATATTTATCTCGGCAAAATCAGCAAATGGAATGATGCGGCCATTACCGCATTGAATCCAAAAATGAATCTGCCCGATCAGAAAATAACCGTCGTGCATCGCTCGGACGGTTCTGGCACCACCTTTAACTGGGTCAACTATCTCTCCAAAGTCAGCGAGGAATGGAAATCCAAAATTGGCGAAGGCACATCGGTCAATTGGCCCACGGGTATCGGCGGCAAAGGTAACGAAGGCGTCGCTGCTTACGTCAATCAGATCAAAGGCTCGATCGGTTACGTCGAACTCGCGTATGCGATGCAAAACAAAATGAAATACACCGAAGTAAAAAACAAAGCGGGCAATTTCGTCGATCCCTCGCTCGAAACATTCCAATCTGCCGCAGCGAATGCCGAATGGAAGGCGCCGGATTTTTACGAAGTCATTACCGACGCAGCCGGTAAAGACTCGTGGCCTATCACCGCGTCCGTATTTGTATTGATGTACAAGCAACCGAAAGATACCGCGACATCCGCCGATGCGCTGAAATTTTTCAAATGGGCGCTGAACGAAGGTCAAGGCGACGCTAAAGAATTGGATTACGTGGCCTTACCAACAACGTTGGTTAAACAGATCGAGGCTTACTGGACCCAAAACATCAAGTAAATCCTCGACGGGTGGTCGCGCTAAATAGCGCGACCACCACCACTGTTTGTTTGGAGTCATGATGGCCCAGTCACCCACCCTGCCGTTAAGCGCAGCATCGCCGCAAGACCATCGTGAAGCGCGCGATCATCTCCACGATCGATTGTTTCGCTATCTGGTGATGAGTTGTGCGCTGTTCGTGCTGGTGGCGTTGCTCGCTGCCGCACTGTCGATGTTATGGGGCGGGCGCGAAGCATTCTCTACGTTTGGCGTGCAGTTTCTCTGGAGCGCTGACTGGGACGCCGTGCAGCGCAAATTCGGCGCGCTGGTGCCGATTTATGGAACGCTGGTCACGGCGTTGATCGCGATGATCATCGCGGTGCCGGTCAGTTTCGGCATCGCCTTATTTCTGACTGAAATTGCGCCGGCATGGTTGCGCACACCGGTCGCCGCGGCAATCGAATTGCTCGCAGGTATTCCCTCGATTATTTACGGCATGTGGGGCCTGTTCGTATTTGTGCCGTTCATGTCTGAACATATTGATCCCTGGCTCGATGAACATTTCGGTCCGCTGGCTATTATCGGCCCGCTGTTTCAGGGCGCGCCGATTGGTTTAGGCATGCTGACTGCCGGCATTGTGCTCGGCATTATGGTGATTCCGTTTATATCGTCCGTAACGCGTGAAGTATTCATGACGGTGCCGGTGCATTTGAAAGAATCCGCATACGCCGTCGGCAATACCACGTGGGAAGTCGTGTGGGATGTGGTGCTGCCGTATACGCGCTCGGCGGTTATCGGCGGCATATTTCTTGGCCTCGGACGTGCGCTCGGCGAAACCATGGCGGTGACGTTTGTGCTCGGCAATGCACATCGATTATCTGCTTCGTTGTTAGAGCCCGGTAATTCGATCGCAGCCACTATTGCAAATGAATTCACCGAAGCCGATTCGCCTATTTATCTGTCATCGCTGATCGCACTCGGATTTTTATTGTTCATCGTCACCTTCATCGTGTTAGCCATTGCGCGCTTGATGTTGAGTCAATTGGCGCGACGCGAAGGAGCGACAACATGATAAGCATGTGGATGCGACGTCAGCTGACTGACTACATCGCAAAAACATTGGGAACAGCGGCGACATTATTCGGCTTGTTCTGGTTGACGTGGATTTTGTGGACCACGGTCAGCAAAGGGTTGCCCGCGCTCAAGTGGGAACTCTTTACGCAGATGACGCCGCCGCCAGGTGCCGATGGCGGTTTGTTAAATGCATTCGCCGGCAGCATCGTAATGAGCGGCCTGGCGGTATTGATCGGCACGCCATTGGGCATCGCGGCCGGCACTTATTTATCGGAGTACGCGCGCCATACCAAACTCGGTGCCACCATCCGCTTCGTCAACGATATTTTGTTATCGGCACCGTCTATCGTCATCGGTCTATTCGTTTACGAATTGATGGTGCGCCAGATGGGACATTTCTCTGCGCTCGCCGGCGCCGTGGCACTGTCATTTATCGTATTGCCGGTCGTGGTGCGCACCACCGATGAAATGCTGCAATTGATTCCCTCGACGATGCGCGAAGCGGCGTTGGCGCTCGGAGTGCCGCAATGGAAGGTCGTGCGCCAAGTGCTGTATCGCGCTTCGATGTCGGGCATCGTCACCGGTGTACTGCTTGCGCTCGCGCGCATTTCTGGCGAAACGGCGCCGTTATTATTCACCGCGCTCAACAATCAATATTGGGCAAACAGCCTGCTCGATCCGATGGCGAACGTGCCCGTGGTTATTTTCCAATACGCGATGAGTCCCTACGAGTTTTGGCATGCGTTGGCATGGGCTGGCGCCTTTGTCGTCACGATGTTCGTACTCATGCTGGGCTTGCTGTCGCGCTGGCTTTTATTGAACAAGGGGAAAATTTCATGAATGACGTAGCGACATTCCGCCCAGTCGATATTGGCGCCGATGCCAATTCAAATGCCGAGCCCGATGCAAAAATAACCGCGCGCAATTTAAATTTCTATTACGGCAGTTCGCATGCGGTGAAAAACGTCAATCTTGCGGTGCACAACAAACGTGTCACCGCCTTGATCGGGCCTTCGGGCTGCGGTAAATCAACCTTGCTGCGCATTTTTAATCGTATGTACGCCATTTATCCGAAACAGCGTGCAGAAGGTGAAGTGCTGCTCGATGGTGCCAACGTGCTGGACGGACATTATTCGGTTAATCGTCTGCGCACGAAAGTCGGCATGGTGTTTCAAAAGCCGGTGCCGTTTCCGATGTCGATTTATGACAATGTGGCTTATGCCATCCGCCACTACGAAAAATTATCGCGTGCCGACATGGATGCCCGCGTCGAAGAGTCATTACGCAATGCTGCGTTGTGGGATGAAGTAAAAAATAAACTCAATCAGAGTGCACTGGGTTTATCGGGCGGCCAGCAACAACGTTTGTGTATCGCGCGTGCGATTGCGCTCAAGCCAGAGGTATTGCTGTTGGACGAGCCGACTTCGGCACTCGATCCGATTTCCACGGCCAAAGTGGAGCAATTGATCAGCGAATTGAAAACGCAATACACCGTGTTAATCGTTACTCACAACATGCAGCAGGCCGCGCGCGTATCCGATTCCACCGGCTTTATGTTCATGGGCGAGTTGATCGAATTCGGGCCGACGGAAGAAATGTTTACGCATCCAAAAAATCAAAAAACAACCGATTACATCACCGGGCGTTTCGGTTAACACCACGCTGCCACGACGGAGAATTTATTTATGACGCATCCCCATATCGTCAAAGCATTCGATCAGGAACTCCAAACGCTGATGAGCAGCATCGGTGCAATGGGGGATTTTGCCGGCGCACAATTTTCGGATTCGGTTCGAGCGTTGCTGCATGGCGACTTATTTCTAGCGCAACGCGTCATCGATCAGGATCGTCAGCTCGATGCACTGCGGCGCGATCTGTCCGCTGCGGCTGCTTCCGTTATCGCGCGCCGACAGCCGATGGCCAACGATCTCGATGAAGTGTTATCGGATTTTCGTATCGTCGAAGAGTTAGAGCGGATTGGCGATCTCGCAAAAAATATCGCCAAGCGTGCAACAGCGGTCAGCAGCGGCAATTTCCCGCCGGAAATTGTTGAAATGCTTGAGCGCATGTCGGGCCTGACCGCAGAGCTGCTCAAAGGTGCACTAGCCACCTATGCGGCACGGGATGCTGAGCAAGCACTGGCGGTGCGGCAACAAGATGAACAAATCGACGAACTACATACCACGATTTTTCGCGACATCATCGCCCGCATGAGCGGCGAGCAACTGGAAGTAGTTGACTATGTCCATCTGCTTTTTTGCGCAAAAAATATCGAACGAATCGGCGACCACGCCACTCACATTGCCGAGGCAGCTTACTTCACGGTAATGGGTCAGCGACCACCGATTGAGCGACGTCGTCTGGACCAAAGCAGCTTTACGAAAAAAGAAGATACTGATTTTAAAATCGAGTAATAGAACGAGGCACGCGTTGCTGTAGGTGCCTCGATTTAATTTCCTACACGTTTTTGAGGCGCAGTGTAATGCCCACAGATGGCTTGAACTTCGACGATGAATTGATTGAGCGCTTATCGCGCGATTTAATCGACGAGTACGACGAAGAATTTGAGATGGAAATGGAGGATCGTCTGATCCTGGGTGACGACGCATCCATCCCTGCACCACAAAATGAAAGCGAGGATGCACGGCGCGCAACGCGACGCTTATATTTTCGCGAGTTGTTTCGCTTACAGCGCGAGCTGGTGAAATTGCAGGAGTGGGTGGTCGAGACAGGCCACAAAGTTGTCATTCTGTTTGAGGGGCGCGACGCAGCCGGCAAAGGGGGTGTTATCAAACGCATTACCCAGCGTTTAAATCCGCGCGTCTGTCGAGTTGCTGCATTACCGGCATCTACCGAGCGAGAACGCACACAATGGTATTTTCAACGTTATGTTGCACATCTCCCCGCCGCCGGTGAAATAGTTTTATTCGATCGCAGTTGGTACAACCGCGCAGGCGTCGAGCGTGTAATGGGCTTTTGTAGCGACGAGGAATACGAAGAATTTTTTCGCTCGGTCAATGAATTTGAAAAAATGCTGATTCGTTCCGGCATTCAATTAGTGAAATACTGGTTTTCGATCACCGACGACGAACAAAATCTCCGCTTCCTTGGGCGCATCCACGATCCGCTAAAACAGTGGAAGCTAAGCCCGATGGACCTGGAGTCGCGCAAGCGCTGGGAGGGCTATACCAAGGCCAAGGAAGTCATGCTTGAGCGCAGTCATATACCGGAAGCGCCGTGGTGGCTGGTGCAAGCGGTCGATAAAAAGAAAGCGCGCTTAAATTGCATTCAGCACCTGCTGAGCTTGGTTCCGTATCAAGAGATTGTGCGCCCGCCGGTAACGCTGCCAGCGCGTGTGCATAATCCGGATTATCTGCGTAATCCGGTTCCTCCCGAAATGATGGTGCCGGAAATTTATTAGAGCGGCTCTCGGCACTGGAAAAGCGCGTTGTCTGTAATCTGATCGGTCGCGCACTTTGCAACCGCACCGATCGGTGTGGCGGCATTTGAGTCATTGAAAGCGACGACGCGGCAACACCTGTGCTCTCGCGCAATACCAGCCAAACCCATTGCGTCAATCCGCTGATCCATCGATCGAGCGCAAACGAGGTTTATCTCCGTATGAGTGACGCCCCCGTTGACGCAGTGCGAAAGAACGCTCTAGAATTAATGCGATTGCATTAAAGTGATGGCCGCACCCATCCAGGCCCACAAAATAATTCACGATAAGGGATTAAACAAAATGGCTGACACGATTCGAATCGATGATCTTGCGCAACCCCGGTTGACCGATGCACAGCGTGCCGCGCTCGAATATGGTGAAACCCTATCAGTCGATTTCAGCGAAGACGCCATTTTAAATGCAGCGCGTGCGCAGGCCGGGCTCGACGATTTCGGCAGCGATGATTTTCGCGAGCGACTGGCTATTCTGCGAGAGGATTGGGGCAGCGATAACGAGCTATACGGTTTGAATCGCACGGTGTTGCAGAGCTATCTGATTCGCTATGCAGCGAATCGCCTGCTGATCCGCGATACCTTAAAAAAACACCCGGAAATTCTCGAACAGAAAATCGAACAACCAATCATTGTGCTCGGCTTACCGCGCTCGGGCACCACGCATTTGGTGAATTTGCTCGCCGCCGATCAGCGTTTCCACTCGCTGCCATTATGGGAATCGTACGAGCCAGTACCCAACCCGCGCGAAACACTTCTACCTGATGGCACCGATCCGCGTTATGTGCGCTGCGCCGAGGCGTGGGAGCGCATGCAGCAGGGCATGCCGCTGCTGGCCGCGATGCATCCGATGAATCCTGATCATATTCACGAAGAGCTCGAATTGATGGGGCCGGATTTCGCGTCGTATAACTTCGAATGGCTGTCGCGTTCGGAGCGCTGGCGCGATCACTACTACAACACCGATCAGACACCGCATTACGAATACATGCGTGATGTACTGAAGCTATTGCAATGGCAGCGCGGCACGACGAAACGCTGGGTGCTGAAATGTCCGCAACATTTGGAACAATTACCGACACTGATGAAAGTATTTCCGGATGCCACGGTGGTGATCACGCATCGCGATCCAGTGGCAGTAATTCAATCGGCGGTAACAATGGTTGCATACGGCGAGCGTATGCGTCGCAAGAAGATCGATACCAAACGCATCGTCGAATATTGGTCTGATCGCATCGAGCATCTATTGCGCGCCTGCGTGCGTGATCGCGGCAGCGTGTCGGCCGCGAATAGCCTTGATGTGTTGTTTCATCAATTCATGGCGAATGACATGGCGATCGTCGAGCAGATTTACGCAAAGGCTGGGTTGGAATTGAATGCCACCGCGCGTGCGCAGATCGATCAATTTGTCAAAGATCATCCGCGCGGCAAAGAGGGGCGGGTGATTTACGATTTGAACAATGATTTCGGTGTCGAGCCGGGTGAATTGCGCCAACGCTTTAAGTTTTATTTCGATAAATTCCCGATACGCGCTGAAAATTAATTCCGATGATTTATCGATAGCGAATCCCGGCAAATAAATTCAATCGTTCGCAAGACAGAGGAATATTTATGTCGCAGATTAATAACGACGACGCAGCTAAGGCAGATGCGCAAACAGCGCCATCGATTCCGATCTGGAATACCTATCTCGATTCGTTGCGCGATCTCGCGCCGAAAATGTTGAATAAATTACCGTACGAGATGCGCACCGATCCGCAGATTCAAATGGAAGTCGTGCGCTTGATGCTTTCGGCTGTCGCGTCGACAAGCCTCGAAGCGATCGGTGGCAATGGCGACCACCCGGTGTTTTTACCATCGCTTAACGAGGTGATAACCACCTTCCAGCCCAACGCCGATACCCTTTATAAAAAGGCGCAAATTACTCCTGGTGGCAGCTATCGGTTACGCGGGCGCGCGGGCTCGCTACGAATTGCGAAAATTGGTGCAATGTCGCCACCTACGCCGAGCGGCGAAATTCGTGCGACCGCTTATTTCGATCTGAATACGTTGAACGTCGATAAAGATGGCAATTTCGATGTGCTGTTGAGTCCAGCAAAGCCCGCGAATTACAACGGCGATTGGTGGCAACTGGATCCGCACGCCAACACGGTGTTGTTGCGTCAGGTCGCGTACGACTGGTCGAGTGAACAGGATCCAGTCATTTCGATCGAGCGGGTCGACGGGCCCGTCACTCGTCCACGTCCTTCAGCGACAGAGCTGGAACAACGCTACCAGCAATTAATCGGAACTACTGCTTACTCCGCGTTATTGCTGATCGATCACACGGTGCAGCTGCAGCGTGAAGGCTTCGTCAATAAATTCAAAATATGGGATGTTGTGGCGACGCACGGCGGTTTGTTCGGCCAGTTTTATTACGAGTGTGTATACGATTTGAAGGATGACGAAGCGTTACTTATTGAAGTGGATTATCCGAAGAAATGTGAATACGCCTCGCTGCTTCTCGCCAATCCGGTTTTTGAAACAATCGATTGGGTCAACAACCACAGCAGCCTGAATGGCGCGCAATGGCATGTCACCGCCGACGGCAAACTCTGGGTGGTGGTTTCTGCGCGAGACCCAGGCATACAAAACTGGCTCGACACCGCCGGCTATCCGCTGGGTGTAGTACAAGGACGCTGGACCGAATGCGATTCAACACCATTGCCTAATGCCCGCGTGGTGAAATTAGCCGAAGTGGCGAAACTGGTTCCTGCCGATTTGCCAAGCATTACTGCCGAGCAACGCGACCGCATCGTACGCGATCGCCGCGCGCATTATCAGCAGCGCGTGCATTGGTAATCACCGCTTATATATATAATCGAAAGTATGCAATCGAATGTATGCAATCAAAAAAATCGAGCACGCATTGGGTTCATGCATTTGATAATGGGTTACACGCACTTGATTAAGAGGATGACAGCAATGGCAACGTGGCCGAATTTAAAATACGACTACAACGGCGCGCATGTGCTCGTTACCGGCGGCTCGAATGGCATCGGCGTCGGTATTGCCGCGGCGTACCGTGATGCGGGTGCGAATGTGACGATTACCGGCACGCGGGCGAGCGCTGCCCACTACAACGATGCAGATTTAAACGGTTATCGCTATCTGCAATTGCAACTGACCGATAACGCACAAATCGAAGCAGTCGCTGCTGCGCTGCCGAAGCTCGATATTCTGGTCAATAACGCAGGCGCCAATTTTGCGGCCGAAAACGAGTACGAGCCGGATATTTTCGAAAAATCGATCCAAGTAAATTTGTTGAGTGCTTATCGGATGGCGCATGCATGCCTGCCGAAATTGCAACAAAGCCAATTGCCCGGTGGCGCCAGTGTGATCGGGCTCGCGTCGATGACTTCGTATTTTGGTGTTGAAGTGGTACCGGGTTACGGCGCGGCGAAAGCGGGTCTCGTGCAAATGACAAAAACATTGTCGATCGCGTGGGCGAAACACAATATTCGCGTTAATTCGGTCGCTGCGGGTTTGATCGAAAGTAAGATGACTGGTCCCGCGTTGGCAATGCCCGAATTCAATGCTGCGGTGATTGCGCGTACGCCGCAGAAGCGTACCGGCACGCCGCATGATATTGCCGGCGCGGTATTGTTTCTGAGTAGCAGCGCTGCTGGTTTTGTGACTGGGCAAACATTGCCAGTCGACGGGGGATATTCGATTTTTGGTTAACACGCGAGGATGCGCTCATCCTCGTTCTATCGATCACTCTGGAAAAGTAATCATTACCTTTGCTGATTTGTCGCGATCCTGCGCCATTGCAAATGCGTCGAAAAATTCATTGAACGAAAAGCGGTGACTGATCATCGTCGACAAGTCACTGCCCGCATCAGCCAGCATGGAAATAACAGCAGGAAATTCGTTGGGATATGCCATCGACGTGACAAACGTCATTTCCTTTGCCAGCGCCGACTGAAAACTCACCGGTACCGGCTCGTGGTAAACAGCAACAACCACTACGCGCGAGTGAAAGCCAGCAATATTAATTACATCGGGAATAACGCTGCGCGCACCGGAAACTTCGAAAAATACATCGCTATGCACACAAGGCAATCCGAAATGATGACCGCTGCCGTGCGCTGCACCAATCACGTCGCTGAGATTATCTCGTGAAGGATTGATCGTCACGTCGGCACCGAGTGCTTTGGCGCGTTCGAGACGTTGATCCGACATATCGACTGCGACGATATTTTTTAAGCCTTTGCGATGCAGCCACAAAACAATGCCGAGCCCGATCGGGCCCGCGCCAAAAATTACGACTTTCGATTGCTCGTTAATTTCCGCACGATTTACCGCATGCAGCGCAACAGATAAAGGTTCCGCCAATGCTGCATTTTCAAAACTTAGATGATCGGGTATCAGATGAATGCTGTCGCCGATTTTTGCGTTGCATACGCGCAGCAGCGGGGCAAATGCACCATCGATCATGCCGTTGCCAATGGCGTTGCCGCTACCCATCGGATTCACAATCACGCGCGCGCCCGGCTGCAAATCGCGCACGTTGTCGCCGACGCGGTGAATGCGGCCGGAAAGCTCGTGACCCAAACCAATCGGCTCGGTCACGGGCGCACCGACGCCACCCACCTTCACATAATTAAGATCGCTACCGCAGATGCCAGCAGCAACTACTTTGACCAACACGTCATTCGGCCCGATCGCCGGTTCATCGATAACGTCGCACCGCAAATCGGATGGTCCGTGAATACGAATGGCTTGCATGATCGCGCTCTGAGTTAATTAATGAGGTCGCATCATATTTAGGCTTCCAGCACGGGTCAAGCGGAGTGGCAGCGTGTTGAATCTGTAACGCGGTCGCGTCGCCGTTACGCCGCTGTGCGTTTCGGTCGAGCGATTCGATTCGATGGTGCGAAGAATGGCGCCGGTCTCGGGATCGATTTGATGACCCTCGTTGTTTTTGGATGACGTCAGCGTTGCACGGGCGTCGTCAATGATGCATTCGATATTGTCGATCCACCTTGTCGATTGTTCGACGCCAAGATTGCGTTACATCGATCGGATACGTCGTCAATCAAAAACGATGCTACATTTTGAACGCCAGCGCTTCGCTAAAAGCGGCGGCAATAGCTGCGAGCTGCCGGATGTTAAAAAGCTTATTGTTATCGGGCCATGGTCCAGGGAATGTAGTAGCCCTCGTGCACCTGCCATCGTTTCATTGTTATGATTTAAATCTAAAAATAAATGCAAAGGAATAGCGATGAATAGTGAGCGGTTCGATAGTCTTGTTTGCAAGCTCGAGAAGCAGGCGCGTGAAACTCCCCAACGTTATCAATTTAAAGTTCTTTTATTGGCCCTGCTGGGCAATCTCTATATTTTTGTGGTGCTGCTTGCGTTAATGGCGCTGTTGATAGCGTTGGTATTTGCCATCGCCGCGCTTAAATGGCTGGCGATAAAAGGGATTATCCTGATCGGCCCGATTGTTTGGATGGTGTTGAAATCATTAAAGGTAACAATCAACTCTCCCGATGGATTTGAACTTCAGCCGGCCGAAGCTCCTGATCTTTTTGCGCTGATAAAAAATCTCCAGAAAAAACTTAACGCACCCAGATTTCATCATGTACTAATCACGAATGAATTCAACGCCGGCATTATTCAATCGCCGCGCTTGGGCATTTTCGGTTGGTATCGTAATTATTTGTTGATCGGTCTGCCATTGCTTCAATCGTTGAGCGAAGAGCAGTTTAATGCGGTGCTCGCGCATGAATTTGGCCATCTCGCTCGCGGACATGGCCGTATCTCGAATTGGATCTACCGTCAGCGCACGCGCTGGAGTCGCTTGCTAGACGATCTGCGTTACGAAAACAAAGGGGTTTTTCTTTTTAAACCGTTTTTCGAATGGTTTTCACCCTATTTCAACGCCTTTTCGTTCCCATTGGCGCGGTCCAACGAATACGTAGCCGATGCGGTATCGGCCGCAGTGACATCGCCAAGGATTGCGGCGGAAGCGTTGACTCGAGTCGATGTCATCAGCTGCTATTTGAGCGAAAAATTCTGGCCGCAAGTTTACAAATTGGCCGAGGATCAACCGAGCCCTCAATTTGCGCCTTATCAATCGCTCGGTAAATCGCTGTCGGGTGAAATCGATGAGGAATCTGTACAGCGCTGGCTGAGCCAAGCACTGGCGCGAAAAACGAATTCTGCCGATACACATCCCTCGCTGACCGATCGTCTACAGGCGCTTAATGAAATTCCACAGTTGGTAGTACCAAAAACTACTGCAGAGCGATTACTTGGTACCTCGCTGTCGCGTGTTACCGACTATTGCGACGAGCGTTGGCAAAATAATATTTTTGAGACTTGGCGCCGTCGCTATAACGAAGTTGCCACTGCCCGCCAAGAGTTGGCCTCACTCAACGAAAAACATGCGAGCGGTACGGAACTCACATTGCGTGAAGCCTACGAGCGTGCGTTCTATACAGAAACTGTTACGCCCGATAAAGACGGGGCTCTGATTCAATTCTGCGAGCTTCACAGACGTGCGCCAGACGATGCATTTGCCTGTCTGTATCTCGGCATGCGCCTGCTATGGCGCGATGACGAGACCGGCGTGGCGCTGGTAGAACGCGCTATGAGTATCGAAGAAGACACCTTGCGCCAGGGTTATGAGACCCTGCGTGATTATCATTGGCGCAACGACAGACAAGAGCTGGCCAAGAGCTTTAATGAAAAACTAGTGGAGCGCGAGCAATTAGAGCGAGCAGCACAAGCTGAGCGTCAGGCCATATTAGAGAAGGATAATTTCGCCACCCACGATCTTGATGCAGCGGCATTAAGCGAATTACGTGCCGAGCTATTAAAAATCGAAGGTTTGCAAAAAGCCTATTTAGTTAAAAAGCAGTTGAATTATTTGCCGCATAAACCTCTTTATGTACTCGGGTTCAGAATCAAGCGAGGTTTTGGTCTGCAACCAAAATACACACATGACGAAGTGATGTATCAATTAAAAACAAAAATTATATTTCCGCATGCAACGTTCTTAATAAATATCGGGGTCAACAAAAAATTTGCACGTAAATTGACAAAAATAGGCGCTGAAATTGTTTTATAAATCCATCCGTACATTTTAGCGTGTGGGCTCCAATCTCATGATTCAAAGAGGTGGCGTATTCGTTGGCGGCAACCATAAACAGCTATGGATAGTTATTGGCGCTGATAATGTCGATTTGTGCGCGGCCGAGCATAAAAATTATGAGAAAAAATCGTGAAATTCGTCGGTGGACATTTTTGAAAGCTTGGCTTAATACGATGAATCGATGACCGTTATAGCGCGTTTTTAGCGTGCCTTTAATCAAGATTTTTCACTGCGAAAATAAATCTAAATGGAGTTGTGTATGAAAACATTGGCCTTGCGCTGGATTAGTTTGATATTGGTATGTTTGGTCGCGTCCCCAATAGCAATCGCATGGACTGATCCCTTCGTTGAGTCCTTCAATCCCCAGGGCGTTGTGAAGGGCGTGCGCCAAGTCACTGCGCGGTTTAGTACGCAGATGGTGGCTTTCGGCGACTTGCGTCTGGACAGTCCGTTCGAGGTTGATTGCGCAGAAAAAGGCACTGGTCGTTGGATTGATGGTAAAAATTGGAGCCTTGATTTCGATCGCGATTTACCGGCGGGCGTGAAGTGCGAATTTAAGTTGAAACCGGACTTAAAGGATGTAGACGGCGCAGCTGTTGGCGGCGAAAAAGTCTTTGCTTTTTCGACAGGCGGCCCCGCTATCATTAAATCTCTTCCTTACGAAGGTAACGAGCAGATCGACGAGAATCAGATTTTTATTCTGGGGCTAGATGCGCCCGCTACCGCGTCGTCGATCAAGAAAAATGTCTACTGTCAGATCGATGGGCTTTCTGAAAAGATTCCAGTAACGCTTATCGACGGTAAGCAACGCGAAGAACTACTTGCAGCGCGACGCGATTTTATCGACGGCTTCGGTGCGCTCTATTTCAGGCGTCAAGGCATCGTTTGGCGTGCTGATTTTGGCATCAAGGATAAACGTATCGAACAATTGCCGATTGTGATGCTGCAGTGTAAACGTATATTGTTTGCTCGAAATCAGATCAGTTTGGTGTGGGGTGCAGGTGTCACCGCTACCAGCGGCGTTGCCACCACGGAAGATCAAACCTTGTCGTTTAAAACGCGCCCAGAATTTTCAGCGGAATTTTCCTGCCAGCGTGTTAATTCCAAAGCGCATTGCATTCCATTTCTGCCGATGTCAGTGAATTTTTCCGCGCCGATTCGTCTGCAGGATGCGAAGGCGGTCGTATTAAAAGGCGGTGATGGCACGGTATACGCGCCAATGTTTGCAGAAAATCAAAAATCGGATTTCATTGAAAACCTCACCTTTAAAGGACCGTTTCCTGAAAGCTCTACTTTAACTGTGGAAATGCCAAAAGGGCTCCACGATGATGCGCAACGCGAGCTCACGAACCAAGCTAGCTTTCCATTACAGGTCAGTACGGATGAAATGCCACCGCTCGCCAAATTTGCAGCGACATTCGGCATCGTCGAATTAAACGGTGATGGACTACTGCCAGTTACGTTACGTAATCTCGAAGCCCAACTCCCGATGCAAATAGCGAGTGTCGCGACTCCGCAAGTGAGTGGCAAAACGTTACACGTGGCCGCAGACGACGATAAAGCCATCATCAACTGGCTTAACCGTGTTGAGCAACACGAACAGCAAAACTGGTCCGATCCCGGTGCAACATCGGTCTTTGCACCGGACGACAAACTCGATCAGTTTGATCTGCCAAAACCCAATGGTGAAAAAGCATTTGAAGTAATCGGCATCCCTCTAAAAAAGCCAGGATTTTATGTCGTTGAATTGAAGTCACCGAAATTAGGTGTAGCGATTACTCGTGATCAAACACCGATGTTTGTGCAGAGTGCGGCACTGGTGACCAATATGGCTGTGCATTTCAAGCGCGGTGCCGAATCGTCGCTGGTCTGGGTAACAACGCTTGATAAGGCGCAGCCCGTCGCTGATGCAGCGATCGCGGTGCGCAATTGCTCCGGTGCTTTGCTGTGGAGTGGTAAGACCGATGCGAAAGGTGTAGCGCGTGTCGAAGTAGCTCTACCTGCCACCAGCTGCTATCGTCCCGCCGATTTTTTTGTCAGCGCACGCAGCGGCGATGATATGTCGTTCACGCTCTCGGATTGGACCGGTGGCATTCAGCCATGGCGTTTTAATTTCCCTACGCAATCGCCGCGCTATCGGAATAATTCCTTAGTGCACACCGTTTTCGATCGCACATTATTGATGGCGGGCGATACCGTTCATATGAAACATTTCGCACGACAACATCGGCAATCGGGAATCGCGCTGCCGGACTCCGCAAACCAGCCCGACAAAATGATTGTCCGCCATGTTGGTAGCGATCAAACGTATGAAGTGGCGATGGCTTGGAATAAAAACGCCCAAGCCGAAAATGAATGGAAAGTTCCGGCAGCGGCGAAGCAAGGTGTTTATAACGTCGAGATCGGCCGAGCTATGGCCGGCTCTTTCCGCGTCGAAGCGTTTCGTCTGCCGACAATGAAAGCGTTGCTGCAGGGGCCGAAGACACCCGCGATCGCTGCAACAGCGGTCGATCTCGATGTTCAGTTGAATTATCTCGCGGGCGGCGCTGCAGCGTATGCGCCGATTAAGCTGCGCAGTGCCGTAGAAAATAGAGCTGTTGCTTTCGCTGATTACGCGGATTTCGAATTCAGTAACGGCGCGGTAAAAGAAGCGAACACAACTCAAGCCGTTTTCGATAGCGAAGAAGGTGAGTTCGTCGATGAGGCCGATAGCGATGCGACTAAATCCAGCACGATTCGCACGCAGGTCAGTGCACTTGATGAGCATGGTGCTGTGCGTATTGCTATCGATAAATTGCCACTGGTCGATACGCCGAGTGATTTGCGCGCGGAACTTGAATATCGCGATGCCAATGGCGAGATGCTGAGCACATCGACACATATCGCCCTGTGGCCGTCGCAGTACGTCATTGGTATTAGGCCTGACGGTTGGACGATGACAAAAGATCACACCAAGTTTCAAACCATCGTGCTCGATACCAAGGGTAGACCTGTAGCGAATGTCGATGTCAGTGTCGAATTCCTGCAGCGCACGTACTTATCGCATCGACGCCGTTTGATCGGCGGTTTTTACGCTTACGAAAATAGTAGTGAAGTAAAAAAATTAAGCACCGCGTGCACTGGAAAGACCGATGCGAAAGGTCTGTTGTTTTGCGAAGTCGCCGCGCCGGCCTCCGGTAATTTAATTCTGCAAGCAAAAGCCGTCGACGCAGCGGGAAGAGCTGCGATTGCCCATCGCGATACATGGGTTGCCGGTTCCGACGATTGGTGGTTCGCGGCGAGCGACAGCGATCGTATCGATGTATTGCCCGAGAAGAAGCGTTACGAACCCGGCGATACTGCGACTTTGCAAGTGCGCATGCCATTTCGCGAAGCGACTGCATTGGTCACAGTCGAGCGCGAAGGGGTGCTCGATACTTACGTGCAAACATTGACTGGCAAGCAACCCATCGTTCGGATTCCGATTAAAGATAATTACGCACCGAATATGTATGTCTCAGTATTTATTGTGCGCGGACGTGTTAGCGATTCACAGCCGACGGCGCTCGTGGATCTCGGCAAGCCCGCATATAAAATGGGTATGGCCGAGTTGCAGGTCGGCTGGAAGCCGCATGAATTAAAAGTCAGTGTGAGTACCGATAAAAGCGTTTATAAAATTCGCGACAAAGTGAAAGTAAAAATTAAAGTGCGGCGGGCCGACGGTACTGCGTTACCGCCGGGTAGCGAAGTTGCACTCGCCGCTGTCGACGAAGCATTGCTCGAATTGAAACCGAATGAGAGTTGGAAGTTGCTCGATGCGATGATGCAGCGACGTCCCCTGGAGGTGGAAACCTCGACTGCGCAGATGGAAGTCATCGGCAAACGTCATTACGGACGCAAGGCTGTACCGAGCGGCGGCGGTGGTGGCAAAGCGCCTGCACGTGAATTGCTCGATGCGATGTTGTATTGGAAAGGCACGATTGCGCTCGATGCTAACGGCGAAGCGAATGTCGAGGTGCCGCTTAACGATGCGTTGACGTCATTTCGTTTTGTCGCCATTGCGAGCGGCGCTGCCTATTTATTTGGCACTGGCGAAACTTCATTGCGTAGCACGCAGGATTTGATTTTGGTGTCGGGCTTGCCATCGCTAGTGCGCGAAGGCGATCACTTCCGGGCGGAATTCACGGTACGCAACACATCGAGCCAAACTTTCGCAGTGACCACCACTGCAAAAGTCGACACAAACAATACTGCTGCCATGCAGCGATTAAATGGTTCTGCGAAAACGCTGCAGTCGCAGACGTTTTCCGTGTTACCTGGACAGGCACAGGAATTCGGCTGGAGTATTGAGGTACCCAATGATGCCGATACGTTGCGCTGGGAAATCAGCGCGCGCGATAGCAATAGCGGCGCGCAGGATCGCATGCGTCTGCAACAAAAAGTATCTCCTGCGATTCCCGTACGCACGTTACAGGCGACGTTGTTGCAGGTGGATAAGCCGATCGCTATGAAAGTCCAAGCGCCGGCCGATGCGGTTGCAGGCCGCGGCGGTGTGCGTACATTGCTGGTCGATAAGCTCGGCAAGGATTTGCCTGGCGTGCGCGAATACATGAGTCAGTATCCGTACAGTTGCTTCGAGCAGCAGACTTCACAATCGATCGCGTTGCACGACACAGCGCGCTGGCAGGCTTTAATGGGTGCGTTGCCGACCTATCTCGATAGCGACGGCCTAGTTAAATATTTTCCGATCATGCCATTGGGCAGTGACACGCTGACTGCCTATGTGGTGGCAGTCGCGGATGAAGCTGGGTATGAAATTCCGCATCAACAATTGTTGCGTATGCGCGATGCGCTCAGCAAATTTGTGCAGGGAAAAATTGTGCGTGGCCCGGCATTGCCGACCGCCGATCTGGCGATTCGTAAAATTGCCGCGCTCGAAGCATTATCGCGTAGTGGTGGTGTGCGGCCCGACATGCTGGATTCAATTCAGATAGAACCTAATTTGTGGCCGACATCGGCTGTGATCGATTGGCGCAATATTTTGCAACGTACGGAAAATTTGTCACAGCGCGACGAGCGTTTGCAGGAAGCCGATCAAATCCTGCGTTCGCGCCTCAATATGCAAGGTACAACAATGGGATTTTCAACCGAGCGCAACGACACGCTGTGGTGGTTGATGATTTCTGGCGATGTGAATGCCAATCGCTTTATTTTGAGCATGCTCGATAACGATATGTGGAAAGAGGATATGGGACGCCTTGTACGCGGTGCTATCGGCCGCCAGCACAAGGGGCATTGGAATACAACCGTGGCGAATGCATGGGGCACGCTTGCGATCGAAAAGTTCTCGAAAAAATTTGAAGCCAGTGCTGTCACAGGCTCCACGCAAGTGGACTTATCTGACCAGCAGATGGCGGTCGATTGGAATCGAAACCCTGAAGGCGATGTTGTACTGGCGCAATGGCCAAAGAGTTCGGCGACGCTTTCCATTAAACACACCGGCGCGGGAAAGCCGTGGGCGACCGTACAAAGTCTGGCAGCCATTCCGTTAAAAGCGCCGCTGTCATCCGGTTATAAGATCGTAAAAACTGTGAGCCCGATTGAGCAAAAGCAAAAAGACATTTGGTCGGTTGGCGATGTGTATCGTGTGCATCTTGATTTGGAAGCACAGGCCGATATGACATGGGTAGTGGTGGACGATCCGATTCCGGCGAGTGCGAGTGTATTGGGCGGTGGTCTTGGCAGGGATTCGAAATTGCTAACGCAGGGGCAGCAAAACAAAGGTTGGGTTTATCCGGCATTTGAGGAGCGCACGTTTCAAGCGTTCCGCTCGTATTACGAATTCGTGCCGAAAGGTAAATGGAGTGTGGAATATACCGTGCGGTTGAATAACGCAGGCGCATTCCAATCGCCGCCAACGCGTGTAGAGGCGATGTATTCGCCAGAAATGTTTGGCGAAATTCCCAACGCTACGATTGCGGTTGAGCAGTGACAGTGCAATCGACATCGTTGTGTAAAACAGCAGGCCGGTATGCGCTGCTGTCTATATTCGCGACAACATCGCTTGGCGGCTTTGCCGACGCACCAACATTTGCACAAGTCAGAGCGAAATATGCTCCATCCGATGTAACCATCCTCGATCGCCATGGTGAGCCATTGCGCCAATTGCGCATCGATCACAGCACGCGGCGTTTACAGTGGATCGAACTCAAAGATGTATCGCCAGCATTGTTGCGTGCTGTTATCGCCGCTGAAGATAAAAACTTTTATTCGCATCACGGCATCGATTGGTCTGCGTTGGGTAAGGCAGCATGGGACAATTTCACGCGAACGCGCGCGCGTGGCGCCAGTACCGTCACCATGCAGTTGACGGCGCTATTGGACGATTCGCTAAAAGGCGGAAAAAGCGGGCGCACATTCGCGCAGAAATGGGATCAGATTGAGGCTGCGCGCGACATCGAAGCGCGTTGGACCAAAGCGCAAATTCTCGAGGTTTATCTCAACGAAATTTATTTTCGCGGTGATTTGCGGGGTGTTGATGCCGCAGCCCAAGGTTTATTTCGCAAAGCCGCGTCGGGTTTGAATAATGATGAATCGCTGCTATTGGCGGCATTGATAAGAGCGCCGGCGGCGTCACCTGATCGGGTGGCGGAGCGGGCGTGTATGCTCGCACGCGATTTGCACCTGCCATCGCGCTGCGAAAACCTTGAGTGGCTTGCCGAAGTTTCGCTAAGCCGGCGCGATCGCAACGAACAACCGGCGAGCGGCCTGACTGCGGTGTTGGCGCTCAAACTTGCGCAAGGTAGTGCGAAAAAACCGCAGCAATTGCGTACAACGCTTGATGCACCGTTGCAGCGCTTTGCGTTAGCGACATTGCAACAACAGCTCGCGGAATTGAGGCCGCGCAATGTCAATGATGGCGCCGTTATTGTTATCGACAACGCTAGTGGCGAAGTACTCGCGTATGTCGCAAACGCGGGCGCGAGTGCGGTCGATGGCGTAGCCGCATTACGCCAAGCTGGTTCGACACTGAAACCATTTTTATATGAGCTGGCTATCGAGAAGCAGCATTTGACGGCGGCGTCGATTCTCGACGATTCGCCGCTCGATATCACTACGCCGAGCGGGTTATACGTGCCACAAAATTACGATAAAGATTTCAAGGGCCCAGTCAGCGTTCGTACGAGTTTAGGAAACTCGTTAAACGTACCTGCGGTGCGCACACTGTTGCTCAATGGTATCGATACATTTCATGCTCGATTGCGCGATGTGGGTTTTGAAAGTTTGACACACGCATCGGATTACTATGGCTATTCGCTTGCATTGGGCTCAGCGGAGGTAAGTTTGCTTGAGCTGAGTAATGCCTACCGGGTATTGGCGAATAAAGGTAAGTGGCAGTCAATAAAATTCTTTGCGCAGGATGCGGTAGCGGAGCGCAATGTCATGGATGCGCGCGCGAGTTTTATCACCGCCGATATTCTTTCCGATAATTCGGCACGTGCCCTTACCTTTGGTTTGGATAGCGCGTTGATGCTGCGCTCGTGGAGTGCGGTCAAAACCGGAACCAGCAAAGATATGCGCGACAACTGGTGCGTGGGATTTTCCGATCAATTTACGGTGGGGGTTTGGGTCGGCAATTTCAATGGAGAGCCGATGTGGGATGTGTCGGGTGTCACGGGGGCCGCACCGGTGTGGCGCGATGTAATGAGTTATTTACACGCGATAAAAGCAAGCCAATCGCCACGGCCGCCAGATGGAGTAATCGCAAAAAAAATTGAATTTAAGCCGGCAATTGAAAGTTCACGCAACGAGTGGTTCATTTTAGGAACTGAAAGTGAAGTGATATCCGTTGCGAGCGCGGGGCAACGTATCGCCAATATTCAATATCCGGGCAACGGTGTTGTGATTGCGCTCGACCCCGATATTCCAGCGCTAAATCAACGCGTACGATTCAAGGCAAATGGCGCAGAAAATTTATCGTGGCAGCTCGATGGGGAGTCGCGTGGTTCCACCGCAATGACACTTGATTGGCTGCCAGTACCGGGACGGCATAGCCTGAATTTGATTGATGTAAATCAGCGTCTCATCGATAAGGTTGAATTTGAGGTGCGGGGAATAAAACAGTAGCAAATTGCAGAGAACGCGGACGTTTATTATAGGTATCGATATTTTGGCGTTAAAATTTCAGATATCGCATATGAAAAAGCGATATTTTTTTACACTAATTCCCGTGCCGGTAACCATCGACGCGCCACCTGACAGAACAACTCTCCGGCCGACGTCGCTCGGATCCTGCCCCAACTCGCCTCTCCAATATATATGACACCACACCTTCGAGCCTGCCGCGGTCCACTTCAAGGCTATGGGGCCGCAAGCAAACCGCTCGAGCGGACCGTCCAAGACCCATCGCTCGGAAATCCCGGCGCGTGGCGCCGAGGCGCTCCGTCCCAACCGGCGGCCATCATCGCGGTGGCATAAAGCAAAGAGGCGTTGCCGGGGAGGTAAACGGGCACTATATGGGGGAACTGGGGATTGTGCCCGTTCGCGAGATAGTGGTTCTGTTCCGCGTCCATCATCAGGACCTCAATCGCGAGCTCGGGTTCGTCCAGCCGCGCCGCCGTCATGGCCGTCATGGGAAACGCCCAACCGATGCTTTTTTTCCAACCCCGGTCGAGCAACTTATGTAAAGTCCGCCGCATGGTCTCGCGATCGACACCGCTACCGTCCAGCATGCCCAAGCTCCCAAGGACGGTATGCAGCGTCGTGTCCGTCGCGGTTTCGCCGGTGACATAGACGCCGTCGCGCATCGCCAACGGCGGCATGTGCGCAAGCACATGATCCCATTT
>Ga0070671_100000026_pt1 | contig 120482 bp, 118 predicted proteins | sample KBSS73metaG_FD_65341 | JGI IMG/M metagenome (GOLD analysis project Ga0070671, IMG submission 65341) | Switchgrass rhizosphere microbial communities from Kellogg Biological Station, Michigan, USA - KBS S7-3 metaG | ecosystem: Host-associated > Plants > Roots > Rhizosphere > Soil ...
GGTGTTTAAGGGCGAAATACATTAATCCTTCTCCGTGATGATAGTGGTAACTGTCGAAATTAATTCACCGCGCGCCAATTGCGTATGGATGCGCTCACCGATCGCGGCGTGCTCGGATTTGCGTAACACGGCATTATGGCTGTCGCTGGTAATCGAATAGCCGCGTTGCAACGTCGCGAGCGGGCTGACGCTATGTAGCAATTGCATCGTGCTTTGCAATTGCTGACGCTGTTGCTGGAATGTGTTCTGCATCGCCATGATTAAATGTCTGCGACTGAAATCGATCCGCGCGCGCAATTGCTGTAACTGTTGGCCGGGGTGGTGACGCTGCAGTCGTGAAAATAGTAATTGCAAATGTTGGCGATGTTCGCGCTGCGTGCGCTTGCTGGCATTGAGCAGCCGCGATTCCAGTTCATCGAGCCGCAGCGCCCATTGTCGCAGGCGTTGTCCGGGATGCTGCAGATTGCGTTGCTGCCATTCGAGCTGTTGGCGTTTTTTCGCCAACAAACGCTGCAGTGCCTGCAACAGTCGTTGCTCCCAACCGAGTACTTGCTGCAATTGCTCCCGCCAATCGCGACTCAATAATTCGGCAGCGGCGGAGGGTGTCGCGGCGCGCACATCGGCGACAAAATCCGCGATCGAGAAATCCACTTCATGCCCGACCGCGCTGATCACCGGCAGATGGCTCGCGGCGATCGCACGCGCGACGTTTTCATCGTTGAACGCCCATAGATCTTCGAGCGAGCCGCCGCCGCGTCCGAGCAAAATTGCATCGAAGCGATGAATTTGCTGGATATGCAAACGGTTCGCGGTGTCGAGCGCACGCACGATGGCGGGCGGTGCCTGTTCGCCCTGCACCGGCACTGGAATCAGCGTAACGCGGGTACTCGGCGAGCGGCGTTGCAACACGGTCAAAATATCGCGGATTGCGGCGCCAGTTGCCGACGTGATTACCGCGATATGGCCAATATGTTCGGGCAGCGCTTTTTTGCGGGCCGGCGCGAATAACCCTTCGGCCAGTAATTTCTGTTTCAACAATTCGAGTTGCGCGGCGAGCGCGCCGGCGCCGGCCGGCTGCATGTCTTCGACGATCAGCTGATAATCGCCGCGCGCTTCGTACAGGCTGATCGAGCCTTTGACCAGCACTTTAGTGCCGTCAGCGGGCTGCAGGCGCATGCGAATGTTGCGGTTGCGGAACATGGCGCAGCGAATCTGCGCCTGCGAATCCTTCAGCGTGAAATACCAATGGCCGGAACTGGGGCGCGACAGATTCGAGATTTCGCCTTCGACCCAGATCATCGCGAAGCAGTCTTCGAGCAGCTGCCGCGCGAGCCGATTCAACTGGCTGACGCTGAGTACGGCATCGGGACGGGTGTGGTTTTGATCGATGGGTGCAGGGGCCATGGCGCAGCATTCTACTGATTGAAGCGTGGTGTAGCGATGCATTAATCCCGGTCGCCGCTCCGAGCATCCAACTTTACGGCCTGTTTACCCAATTGGGGCGATCCATTAAGATGCGCGATTCTTTTAGCCAAGGGGGTTGTATCGATGCTCCGTATCCTCCATGACGCGCTGACCTTCGACGACGTTCTGCTGGTGCCTGCTTATTCAGATGTGCTGCCAAAAGACGTGAGTCTCAAGACCCGCCTGAGCCGTAATATCGAGCTGAATATCCCCCTCGTCTCCGCCGCCATGGATACCGTGACTGAAAGTCGCCTGGCAATTGCGCTGGCGCAGGAAGGCGGTATCGGCATCATCCACAAGAACATGACCGTCACGCAGCAGGCACGTGAAGTGCGTGCGGTGAAGAAACACGAAAGCGGCATCGTCAAAGATCCGATCACAATCGAAGCCAGCGCGCCGATTAGCGAATTGATCGAACTGCGTCGGCAATACAACATTTCCGGCGTGCCGGTGCTCGATAAAGGGCGGTTGGTCGGCATCGTCACCAGTCGCGATGTGCGTTTTGAAACGCGCATGGACGAGCCGGTATCGAGCATCATGACGCCGAAGGCCAGTCTGGTAACGGTGGGCGAAGGTACCGAGCTGGAGGGCGTGAAAGAATTGTTGCATCGCCACCGCATCGAAAAAGTACTGATCGTTAACGACAAATTCGATTTGACCGGCATGATTACCGTGAAGGACATCATGAAGGCGCAGACCTATCCGCTGGCGTGCAAGGACAAACAGGGCCGGCTGCGCGCTGGTGCGTCGGTCGGTACCGGTGCGGATACTGAAGAGCGCGTTTCTGCGCTGGTCGAAGCGGGCGTCGATGTGATCGTGGTCGATACCGCGCATGGCCACAGCCGCAATGTGCTCGATCGCGTGCAATGGATTAAGAAGCATTACCCGCAGGTCGATGTGATCGGCGGCAATATCGCGACCGCCGATGCGGCGCGTGCATTGCTCGACGCCGGTGCCGATGCAGTGAAAGTCGGCATCGGCCCGGGCTCGATCTGCACCACGCGTATCGTCACCGGTATCGGCGTGCCGCAGATCAGCGCGATTGCCGAAGTTGCGGCGGCATTGCGCGATTCCGGCTTGCCGCTGATTGCCGATGGCGGTATTCGTTTCTCTGGCGATATTTCGAAAGCGCTCGCGGCGGGTGCCTACAGCGTGATGATGGGCGGCATGTTTGCCGGCACCGAAGAGGCGCCGGGTGAAACCGAGCTTTATCAGGGGCGCACGTATAAATCGTATCGCGGCATGGGTTCGCTCGGTGCGATGGCGAAGAAACAAGGTTCCAGCGATCGTTATTTTCAAAGCGCCGACGACGGCGTCGAGAAATTGGTGCCGGAAGGTATCGAGGGTCGCGTGCCGTATAAAGGTCAGCTCGCGTCCATCGTGCATCAGTTGATGGGTGGCGTGCGCTCGGCAATGGGATACACCGGCTGCCGCGATACCGAAAGCCTGCGCAACAAACCGCATTTCGTTCGCGTCACGTATGCCGGCATGAACGAAAGTCATGTGCACGACGTCAGCATTACCAAGGAAGCGCCGAACTATCCATTAGGTGGTTGAACGGGCTGCTCGTCGGCTGAGTTCGACTGTTAGATTGAATACGGGGCTACGGCCCCGTTTGTTTTTTGAATATCGCAGGAACTTATTAGGCGGCGGTTGGAATGCTTTTGCAAAACCGTCGGCGACACGATGTCGCCGACGGAGCCTACAGGGATGTACTTGCGGCATTTTTGCAAAAGTATTCCGACCGCTGACCCGCACGATCCTATAGCCGGACAACTCTTATGACCCAAGACATTCACGCCAGCCGTATCCTCATTCTTGATTTCGGTGCCCAATACACACAATTGATTGCGCGCCGTATCCGCGAAATCGGCGTTTACTGCGAAATTCATCCGTGGGATATCGATGAAGCGGCAATTCGCGCATTTAATCCGCGCGGCATTATCTTGTCGGGCGGTCCCGAATCGGTGACCGAATTACATTCGCCGCGCGCACCGCAGTGTGTGTTCGAAATGGGTTTGCCAGTGTTCGGTATTTGCTATGGCATGCAGACCATGGCCGAACAACTCGGTGGCAAGGTGGCCGGATCAAATCTGCGCGAGTTCGGTTATGCGCGCGTGAAGCTGCACGGAAAAAATGCGCTATTTCGCGACATCAGCGATCACATCGATCACGCCGATGGCGCCGCGTTAATGGATGTCTGGATGAGTCACGGCGACAAAGTTACCGCGATGCCACCGGGCTTTGAACTTGCCGCCGCCACTGAATCATGCCCCATCGCCGCGATGGTGCTCGAAGCGAAAAAGTTTTATGCGGTGCAGTTTCATCCGGAAGTCACGCACACGCTGCAGGGGCAGCGCCTTCTCGAACATTTCGTGCTGAATATTTGTGACTGCGAAGCATTGTGGACGCCGGCAAATATTATCGACGATGCAATTCGCACGGTGCGGGCACAAGTCGGTAGCAATAAAGTGCTGCTCGGTTTATCGGGCGGTGTCGATTCGTCGGTGGTTGCCGCGTTGTTGCACCGCGCGATTGGCGATCAGCTCACCTGCGTATTTGTCGATAACGGTCTGCTTCGCAAAAACGAAGGCGATCAGGTGATGGATATGTTCGCGCGCAATATGGGCGTGAAAGTGATTCGCGCGGATGCTGAGCATGCGTTTCTCAGTAAATTGCTCGGCGTTAACGACCCGGAGAAAAAACGCAAAATTATCGGCAATACATTTATCGAGATATTTGATGCCGAGGCCACGAAATTACAGGATGTGAAATTCCTCGCGCAGGGAACGATTTATCCCGATGTGATCGAATCCGCCGCTGCAAAAACCGGCAAAGCGCATGTCATTAAATCGCACCACAACGTCGGCGGTTTACCGGATGACATGCAATTCGATCTGGTCGAGCCGTTGCGCGAGTTATTTAAAGATGAAGTGCGCAAAATCGGTCTCGAACTTGGTCTGCCCTACGATATGGTGTATCGCCATCCGTTCCCGGGCCCGGGTCTCGGTGTGCGTATTCTTGGCGAAGTGAAAAAAGAATACGCGGATATTCTGCGCGAGGCCGACGCAATTTTTATCGACGAATTACACAGGGCGGATTGGTATCACAAAACCAGTCAGGCATTTGCAGTATTTCTGCCGGTGAAATCGGTCGGTGTCGTCGGTGACGCGCGGCGCTACGAATGGGTTATCGCATTGCGCGCTGTTGAAACAATCGACTTCATGACAGCACGTTGGGCACATCTGCCGTACGAGTTGTTGGAAAAAGTATCGAATCGCATCATCAACGAAATCGCCGGCGTATCGCGCGTGACGTATGACGTGTCGAGCAAGCCGCCGGCGACGATTGAGTGGGAATGACTGCGATTGTCGGGATTTTCGTCTTCGCGATTAACGAGTCAGCCGATGTCTTCCGGTAATAATAAGTTGCCTTGAGCATCGGGTAGTTCCAGCACGGATGCGCGGACGATGCGCGGTGCGGAATTAATTCGCGCCGCATGGGCATTGAGCGGTTTGCGACGATGCGAAGTAGGTTCCAGTAATTCTTCGATATCGCGTAAATCGCATTTCACGCCGGGCATTGCGTTGCATACCGCACAGCGCCCCCACACTGCACGCTGTTCTTCGGTCAACCGTACAACATTTATTTCCATCATCCTGTTTCCTGTTAAACCGTTGTCGATCAAGCCGACTTCAGCGGTGTTCGCCTCGTGCAACAGCGGCTGCAAGCTTCAGGTTGATGCCGGAAAACAATGCATCGGCATGACGGTGCGCCAGGCCCCAGCCATTGCCTTCGCGCTGATACACGAGCGTGACACGCAGCGGCCAATCCTGCGCGGGTAGGTCTCCGACTTCGACGCGAGTACGTTCAATCGCCACCAACACAATCAGCTCATCGGAGCGATAGGACTCGATAACCTCCTGCTGCAATGTTCCGTTTCGGAAAAAACTGCGCATCGCTTCCCATTGCTCGTACGTAATGTCCTTGCCGCGCGATGGTTTTCCACCAAACGGCGTCATCAGCGTGAAGTTATCGGTGAACGAAATCATCGATCGATAGGTATCGACGTCGCCGTTCAACAGCGCCTGATTCGCCGCGGCCGATCGCTCTATGAGGTCGGCGATCTCGGAATTCGGAATTCGAGTTGACGGGATGCTCAATGCGCGCGGGCTTTGCATCGCGGATAGACCGGCCAGCCCTGTGCCAGTCGCGAGTAACGAGCGCCGTGAAAAAAACATAACGACCTCCTTGGGTGGGATTCACGAAAACGGCGGAGTTGCGAGGCGCGAGATTGACGTTCAGTACTCGATAAATCCAATGATATGATTTCAGCATTATGCTGAATCAAATTAATCTGGAACGGATCGATCTCAATCTGCTGGTGGTCTTCGAGGCTGTGCTGGCGGAATGCCATGTGGGGCGCGCGGCGGAGCGCTTGAATTTGACGGCATCGGCGGTCAGTCACGGGCTGGGTCGGCTGCGGAAGCTTTTCAACGATCCATTATTTATCCGCACGCCCAAAGGTGTGGTGCCGACCGCGCGGGCCATTGAGCTCAATCCGGGGATTACCGATATTCTGGCACGCGTTCGCTCGGTGGTCGCGAGTGCGGATCCTTTCGATCCAGCTAGCTCGGCGCGAAGATTTACGATCGGCGCCCCCGACGGTGTATCGGCGGTTTTCCTGCCGCCGCTGCTGGCGGAACTGCGTCAACGAGCGCCGGGATTGAACATTGCGATCAAACAGTTGCTGCCGGCTCACGGCGAAACGTTGCCCGAGCGGGCGTGGCGAAATGCGTTCAGCGATTTGGAAGAGCGCGCGATGGATATTGCCGTTATCCCCTACGATCAAGTACCTGCACGCTTTCAATTACAAACGCTTTACGTCGAAGATTTCGTGATTGCCATGCGGGCACGGCATCCGTCGGCGGTGGCTATGACGCTCGATAACTATTGCGAGTGGCAGCATCTGGTCGTCTCGCTCGGCGGTGATCCGCACGGGTTCGTCGACCAGGTTCTTGCGGAGCAGGGGAAAGCGCGACGCATCGCATTGACGGTACCTAATTTTATGCTGGCGCTCGCGCTGGTCGCGGAGACCGATTTGATCGCTGCCGTGCCCAGGCAGTTTGCCCAAATGCATGCGGCGAGGTTTGAAATCCGTATCGTCGAGGTACCGCTTCCGTTGAGAAGTTTTCCGCTTAACGCGGTCGTGCCGAAAGCGGCGCTGATGGATCAGGGGATTGCATGGCTGTTCGAGACTCTTGGTCGAGCGTTAGCTGTGGCTAATGAGGACGCAAGCATGAGCCGACCCCCCAGCGGTGTTGACTGATGCAGGACTCGCTTTTTCCCGATTCGAATAAGCGATCGCCCGCTTCGAAAGTGCGGGCGGCAACACCCGAGCATGCCGTGATCGAACTCGCCGCTGCGCTGCCGACGAATTTGTATCTCGGCACTTCATCGTGGAGTTATCCCGGTTGGAACGGTGTGGTGTGGGATGGCGATTATTCTGAATCGACACTGTCGCGTTACGGTCTTGCCGCGTATTCGCAACATCCTCTATTTCGCACCGTCAGTATCGATCGCGGTTTCTATCGGCCATTGAGTGCTGCGCAATTCGCGGTTTATGCCGCGCAAGTGCCACATGAATTTCGTTTTGTCGTGAAAGCACCGTCGTTGATTACCGACGCGCTGATACGTGATGAAAGCGGCAAGGGCATGCAGATCAATAGCAATTTTCTCGATGCCGATATTGCATTGCGCGAATTAGTCGAGCCTGCATTAATGGGTCTTGGCGGCAAACTCGGTGCGCTGGTACTTCAAATCAGCCCGCTGCCGTTTGCGTGGTTGACGCAGATGCCACGGTTAATTGCGCGTCTGCACGATTTATTGAGCGCGATGCCTGATTTGCGTGCCACCGCGCCGGATGCAGTGATCGCGGTCGAGGTGCGCGATGCGCAATGGCTGGCACCCGCCTTTATTTCCGTCTTACGCGATACCGGCGCGACTTACTGCATGGGGTTGCACGCAAAAATGCCGCGCATCGCGGAGCAATTACCCATTTTGCGTGCATTGTGGCCCGGGCCATTGGTATGCCGCTGGAATTTGAATCCGTTGCACGGCGCCTATGGCTACGAAGACGCAGCGCAACAATACGAACCGTACGATCGCATTCACGACCCCGACATCGAAACGCGGCATGCGCTGGCGCGAGTGATTGCCGGCACGGTCGGCGCCGGTCAAAACGCGTTTGTCACGCTTAGCAATAAAGCGGAAGGATCGGCGCCACTGTCGGTCATTGCACTGGCGGAAGCCGTACGCGAATTACAGCACTAACAAATCGCATCAAATTTGTGAGTGATTGGCGGCGCATATCATTAAGAAACTGTAACGCCGTGCAGCTTGCGTGCTTTTGAGTGGCGCAGGTTAAATGGCCCACGTTCGAGGTTCGCAGAAGGTCCACGCTTTCGAGGAGAATCTTATGAGACAACTCGCTATGTTTGTCGCCGGTGTCGAATCATCCCATCTGAATCGTGTGGGTTATTTTCTGGCGCTTCCTTTTCGATGGTTCGAAGCCGCCATCTGCTATTTGCTTACCGCGCCGTTCCGGTCGCTCTGGCGGTGGCTCGATGCCCGCTCGGAGCGATTCGAGAAGACACTGGCGCGCAAGGTTATCGCGGTCACGTTGTTTCCGATTTTCATGATCGCCGGGTTCGTCCTCGGTTTCGAGTTGGTGGAACGCGGGCTGGCCGCAAGCGTGGTGCTCGTGCTGATGGCGTCGCTGCTGGTGATGGGCGCAATCATGGCACCGCTGGAACGGTTGATGCCGTGGAGTAAGCAATGGCGGCAGGGCGACAACGACAGCGGTGTCGATGTGTTGATGTTCTTCGGCGGCGGGTCGGTGTTAGGATTTATCCTTAATCCGCTGGGAATCTTCCTCACTGCCTGGCTGGTGGGATGGATTCATGTGCAGCTGCCGCCGGACATGATCAAAAGCTTCTGGCCGGCGGCGCTGCATCCGGTGCTGCAAGTGCTGCTGCTGATCGTGGTAATGGATTTCTTTCGTTACTGGTATCACCGCTGGATGCACGAAAACGCTTTCATGTGGCGCTGGCATTCGGTGCATCATTCATCGAAGCGGCTGTATTGGTTCAACGGCATGCGCTCGCACCCGATCGAGCAATTCTTGTCGGGGCTGATCTGGGTCGTTCCGTACACGCTGATTCAGGCACCGATGGAAATCGTGTTCGTCGCCGGCATTATCAGCCGGGTGATCGGTCGCTTTCAGCATACGAATGTCGATGTCGAACTCGGCCCGTTCGAGTACATCTTCAGCGCGCCGAACAATCACCGCTACCACCATGCGAAAAGCATCGAGGAGGGCAACTCCAACTACGGTGGCGATGTGGTGCTCTGGGACCACCTGTTCGGCACTTTTTATCTGCCGAAGGGCAAGCGTCCGAGCGATGACATTGGCGTGGGTGGCATGCCGGATTATCCGCAGACATGGCTGGGTTTGATGCTGGCGCCGTTCCGTATCCGCATGTGGCGCAAATCGGGTTCGGGCACGCGCCGCCGCATCGAATCTCCGATCCCGTAACAGTCACATTGCACGCAACGCTGCCGCCGCCGGGAATCGAACTGGTCGTGATCAAAGCGGAGGCCGGATCGTAACCATTGGCTCGCTGGCAAGACGCACGAGCCGGCTTTACCATGGCGTCCAGTTTGAAATTGGGACGCTGCATGAACGCCGAAAATCAACAAAGAGAAAACGAAAAAGACGTCTACTGGATGCAATTCGCATTGCAACAGGCACAGCTTGCCGCGCAGTGCGGCGAAGTGCCGGTCGGTGCCGTGCTCGTTAAAGATGACGAAATAATCGCCGCCGGTTTCAATCAGCCGATCAGCAGTTGCGATCCGACCGCGCATGCCGAAGTTGTTGCGTTGCGTAGTGCGGCGAAGGGTTTTTCAAATTATCGTCTGCCCGATACCACGCTGTACGTGACGATAGAGCCGTGCACGATGTGCGCCGGTGCGTTGATTCATGCGCGGATAAAACGTCTCGTATTCGGCGCTGCCGAACCACGCGCCGGCGCGATTGTCAGTGCGCAGCGATTATTCGATGGCACGCAATTCAATCATCGCATTGAGGTTGTGCACGGTGTGCTCGCTGCACAATGCAGTGAGTTAATGCAGAATTTTTTTCGCGAGCGCCGCCGTAGCGCCGAATAATCCATCTTGCAGTTCATGATTTAAATCATGAACTCCTCCATTTTCCTTCTCCTGTCGAATACTGATTTTGTCGGCTTGATGCATGTCAATGAGTCATCGCATCGAACCGCGCGATGCTGAGCGTGCAGACAAAAAATATTCGTGGGAGAAAGTCATGTCAAAGCTCGGAAACAAAAAGCTCGACAATAAAATGTATTTGACCGCAGCAATTACCCTGGTGTTGAGTTCTGGCGCATTTGCCTATGAAACCGGCGACTGGGTTTTACGCGCGGGTTACGCGGCGGTCGATCCGCGCGATAGCAGCAGCGATCTGGATGTTGCGGGTTTGGGCGGAAAAGTGCCGGGCACTGGCGTCGGTGTCGATGGCTCCAAAGCGCTCGGTATAACCGCAAGCTACATGGTGGCGCCGCATATCGGTATCGAATTATTGGCTGCGACGCCATTTCAGCACGACATCACGACCAAAGGTTTAGGCGGACTCGGTATACCCGATGGCACGAAACTCGGCAGCGCAAAACATCTGCCACCAACGCTGAGTGCGCAATATTATTTTCTCGACAGCAATTCTGCATTTCAGCCCTACGTTGGCCTTGGTGTGAATTACACGAAATTCTTCAGTGAGAGTTTGAGCAATGATGCAAAAACTTCGCTGGGTGCGAGCAACCTGAAATTGAAAGATTCGTGGGGACTCGCCGCTGAAGTCGGCCTCGATTATCGCGTAAGCGATCGCTGGCTGGTGAATGCATCGGTGTGGAAAGTGGGAATCAAATCCGATGCGAGTTTGGACACGGCGCTCGGCAAAGTGAAAACCACAGTGACGATCGATCCATGGGTTTACATGGTGGGTGTCGGTTACAAGTTCTAACCGATCGGCAATGGCAAATAAAAAAGCCGAGCATTTTTATACTCGGCTTTTTATTTCGCGGAAATTATTTTGCGAAAATTATTTCGTTTGCTCGGTCACGGATGCTGTTGCATCCAGTCGCGCACGCCATGGGTCAACAAGTGTCTTCACCGAGCCGTCTGCGCCGAAATCCATTAGTTCATCGCGCTGCGTATCGTAGCGTGGCCACTGCGGCAAACCGACGCCATTTGGGTTGCCTGTTTTCGCGAAATTCACCCAGTACGAATTTGCGATACGCGCTATCGCTTTATCTTCAGGCGCGATTTTTTCGCCGTATTTCGCCGTCACCGTATCGAATACGTAAGGAATTTCGGTCGCGTGCGGCGCGCCAGTTTTCCATTCGTTTTGCATCGATTGCGCCACATATGAAAAGCGATATTCATACGCCGGAAGATTTTGCTTCGCGAATTCCCTGACAACGAAACGCGCGGGTTCAACCATGACTTTATCCATGCCGGCCATATTTTTAAGCAGCGGTAACGGCAGCGTGCCGTCGGGGTCGTACGCCACTTGAGCTGCATCGCGCTGCGATCCGAACGCAGCGAATAATGCATCCTTGGTCGGCGCTACGGTAAAACCCAAATCAGCACTGTTGGCGCCGGTAATGATAGGTACTTTGATATTTTCACCGCGACGATAAATATCCTGCGGTGTGCCAACCACGATTTTGCCGTCATTGATCGGTCCGCTATAAGTGGGCGCCTTCATCGGGATAAACAGCGCGTTCAAATCCAAACCGTCGACAATTTTTTCGGCCGACAGCGCGCGCAGTTGCGCCAGCGCTGCGGCGTCGCTGCCTTCGATGCCGTGTTTGCGCGCGAAGTTAATGCCGATTTCTTCGGCGGAAGGCAACCCCGGTTTACTCTCACTCAGGTTGTGTTCGCCCATCAAGCTGCCGCGACCGCCGCCCGATTGCACGATCGCTTTATGAAATAGGCCGCGTGCGAGCGGCGAGGTCAACAGCATGTGCACGGAGGCACCGCCCGCCGATTCGCCGAACACGGTGACGTTATTCGGGTCGCCGCCGAATGCTTTGATGTTGCGTTGCACCCATTGCAGCGCCGCGATCTGATCCATGTAACCGTAATTGCCTTTCGGTTCATTCGGAAATTCTTGCGACAGCGCTGGAAAACCGAAGAAACCGAAGCGGCCCACGCGATAATTAAAACTGACGAACACAACGCCGTTTTTGGCAAATTGAGCACCAGAATAAACCGCCGGCGACGAGCCGCCGTTAACGAAACCGCCGCCGTAAATCCACGCCATCACCGGCAGCTTTTTCGCTTTATTGGCAGGGCGCCACACGTTCAGTACCAGACAATCCTCAGCAGGAGTGACGCCGAGCGGCGCGGCATCGCCTGCAAACGGTTTCTGCATGCAATCGGCACCGTACTCCTTCGCGGCGCGCACGCCTTGCCACGGTTGTACCGGCTGCGGTGGACGCCAACGCAAATCACCGAGTGGTGGAGCGGCGAACGGGATGCCTTTGAACGACAACACTGCGTTATCGACGCTGCCTTCGATAAGGCCGCTATCGATATGAATTTGCGGCGGCGCTGCGGCAAATACAGAGTGGGTGAATAACGTCATCGTAAAAATCGCGCTCAGTAATTTAGCGTTAAAGGTGCGGTGTAAACGTTTACGTTGAGGCATGAACGAACTCCGTCGTTGTCATTATTGTCGGGGTGTTTTGCGCGTCAGAAAGATTACAGCGCGTTCAGCGTGGCGTCGAAAATTTCCGGCAGATATTGATCGGTCGCTTTCGGCGGCGGCGTGCGTTGCTTCGCCACTTCGGTCCAGGTCAGCAGATTGTAGTAATAACGAATATTTTGTACGTAGCGCACCGGTTCGCGACCGCGTGCGTAACCATTTTTCGTGCGTTCGTAATATTGGCTTTTCTGCAGCAGCGGTAGAGTTTCTTTCACATCGGTCCATCTGTTCGGGTCTTTGCCGAGGCGCTCCGCGAGCACGCGCGCGTCTTCGACATGGCCGAAGCCAATGTTGTAAATGGCGAGCGCGAACCACATGCGATCCGCTTCCTGAATACTGGTCGGCACGTCTTGCAGAATGCCTTTCAAGTAACGTGCGCCACCGCGCAGGCTCTGCAAAGGATCGATGCGATTGCTGACGCCGACTTCCTTCGCGGTGGCGTTGGTCAGCATCATCATGCCGCGCACGCCGGTCGGTGACGTGGCGGTCGGCTTCCATTCCGATTCGGCATAGCTGATCGCCGCCAGCAGGCGCCAATCGAGATCGTAATCCTCGGCGACCTGTTCGATCATCTCGCGGTATTTCGGTAACGTGCTTTGTAGGCTGTCGGTGAAGTTTTCCGCGTCGTAGTGATCGTTATCGGCACTTTGCGTGTAGTAGTGGTCGATCATCTGCGCCAGCTCGCCGCTTTTTTTCAGATGCGCGATGAAGTCGTTGACGGTTTCGATCAGGCGCTCGTTGCGCGGGTCTTTCGCGAATGCCCAGGCGAGCTGCGTTTTATCGCCGACTTTAAACGCGACGCGCAGATCGCGATAAAACGCGCGGTTGGCGTTGAACTCGTTGGAGTTGATGATCACCGCATCGACTTCCTTGTTATCGAGCAGATCGAGTAAATCGATTGTTTCGAGATCGCTCGATTCCTCCCAATGCAGCTCAGGCATCGTGCTTTGCTGATCGCGCAGCAATTTCGCGGCGTTGCTGCCGGCGAGCACATGGATGCGCGCGTTGCGTAAGTCGGCGATCGATGTCGGCAAAATGCCATCGCTGTGCGTCAGTACCACCAGATCGACATCGAGATAACCGAGCGTGAATTGAAACGCATCCTCGCGGCTCGGTGCGATTGCCAAACCCGCTGCAGCGAAGTCGGCGCGCCCGCGACCGAGATTTTCATAGATCCCATCGATGCTGGGTTGTGCCTCGATATGCAATTTGACGCCGAGGTAATCGGCGAAGCGCTTGGCGAGGTCGTATTCGAAGCCGGTGGGGCCGTTGCGATCTTCGTAATAGGTGGTGGGGCTGTTGCGCGTGAGCACGCGGAGCACGCCGGCGTCTTTGATTTCCTGCAGATGGTCCGATGATCCGCAGCCACTGAGCATCAGTGCAACGCCGACGCTGAATAGAGCAGGCAGAAATCCCAGGTGGCAGGAAGATAACCAACGGTAAAAGCGGTGAGCACGAGACGATAAATTCATGGCGCGCATTGTACTGATCAAACCGTGATCGGCCAAATGAGCCCATCGCTGTAAGTCCTCGTGGCTATTATCGATTCGCGCTCAAGCTCTTCATTTTTGGGGGCTGACGTGGAGATGCGATAACTGTGGGCCACGTCGCTGCGTTCGGATTTTCGGCCTGGTTATGCTTTCAATGGCGATGTCGGCAACCTATCCTGATGCGCATTGGTGAGGTTTTTCGATGAAAACAGCTATGACGTTATCCAAACGAATCCGCGCGTTGATGCCGACGCGCGAACAATTGCTGTGCAATCGCGTGTTGGCCCGGTTCGAGCCCCTGTTGCATCATCCCGGGCTGTGGCATTGGTCGCGCCGGCCGCTGGCGCTGGGTGCGGCATTGGGAATTTTCTTCGGTTTGCTGGTGCCATTCGCGCAGATACCGCTGGCGGTAATGGCGGCGATGCTGCTCAGAGCCAATGTCGCCATGGCAGCGGCCGGTACGTTTATCACCAATCCGTTGACGTTTGCGCCGATCTATTACGCCGCCTATCACTTGGGCTCTGCCGTGATGGTGAAACTGTTTCCGGGCGCTGCCGATGGCGGATTGTTCGCACTCGAACGCGCGTTCGAGCAACCGGCGTGGCATCACATTGCCGATGTTTGGCAGCCGCTGCAGCTCGGCTTAACGCTGTCGGCGGTGACCTGCTCGCTGCTGGTCTATGCCAGCATTCATCTACTCTGGCGGTGGCGTACGGTACGTCGCTGGCGCGCTCGCGCCGGGCGCTAACTCCTGCATTAATTCGCTGCATTCGCACGGCTGATCAATCCGCCTCAATCCTTTACAATACGCGCCTTTCCGCGACCGCCCGGCCGCGATCCCCATTGCAGAGGTAATTCCCGGCATGCTGATTTTGCGCGGTGCCCCGGCTCTTTCTCCGTTTCGACTTCAAAAATTGCTTGCCAGCCTGACGGCCACCGTGCCGGCGGTGCAGTCGGTTTACGCGGAATACGTGCATATCGCCGATTGCGAGCGGGGGCTCGATGACAACGAAACCGCGCTGCTGCAACAACTGCTGCACTATGGTCCGGCGTTACAGGCAGGCAGTGCCGAGGGTGAATTATTTGTCGTGGTGCCGCGGTTCGGCACGATTTCACCGTGGGCGAGCAAGGCCACCGATATTGCGCATAACTGTGGATTGCGGGCGATTAAACGCCTTGAACGCGGCATTGCGTATTACGTGCAATGTGCGCAACCGTTGACTGCCGAACAGCGTCGTCAAGCGGGTGCGTTGTTGCATGACCGCATGGTCGAAACCGTACTCGCATCGCTTGAAGATGCCGCGCCCATGTTTATCCACGAAAAACCCCGCGCGTTGACCACCGTCGATATTTTGCAAGGCGGTCGTGCCGCATTGGCGACGGCGAACAGCGCACTTGGTTTGGCGCTGGCCGATGATGAAATCGATTATCTGGTCGAGAATTTTCAACAACTCAAACGCAATCCGACCGATGTCGAATTGATGATGTTCGCGCAAGCGAACTCCGAACATTGCCGCCACAAAATTTTTAATGCGAGCTGGACCATCGACGGTGAAGCACAGTTGCACTCGCTGTTTCAGATGATCAAGAACACCTACAAACACAGCGGAGCTCAGGGCGATAACGGCGTGCTCAGCGCATATTCCGATAATGCCGCGGTCGTTGTCGGCAGCCGCGCCGGGCGTTTTTATCCCGACCCGGAAACGTTCACATACGGCTATCACGACGAAGACATTCATCTATTGATGAAAGTCGAAACGCACAATCACCCGACGGCGATCGCGCCGTTCCCCGGTGCCGGCACTGGCGCGGGCGGAGAAATTCGCGATGAAGGCGCGGTCGGTCGCGGGTCGAAACCGAAAGTGGGATTGAACGGTTTCACCGTATCGAATTTACAGATTCCCGATTTCACGCAGCCGTGGGAGCAAAACTACGGTAAGCCGAATCGCATCGTTACTGCGCTCGACATCATGATCGAAGGCCCCATCGGCGGCGCTGCTTTCAACAACGAATACGGTCGTCCGAATATCTGCGGTTATTTCCGCACGTATGAAGATTTCGCGCCCGGCCCTAACGGAATCACTGAGCGGCGCGGTTATCACAAGCCAATCATGATCGCGGGCGGCTACGGCAATATCAAAGCCGAGCACATCGAGAAAAAGCCATTCGCGGCGGGTTGTCAGTTGATCGTGCTCGGCGGCCCCGCGATGTTGATCGGGCTCGGCGGCGGTGCGGCGTCATCGATGGCGAGTGGCGCATCGAGCGAGGATTTGGATTTCGCGTCGGTGCAACGGCAAAACCCGGAAATCGAACGACGCTGTCAGGAGGTGATCGATCGTTGCTGGGCGCTGGCCGAAATTAATCCGATCGAATTCATTCACGATGTCGGCGCCGGTGGTCTGTCGAATGCATTTCCAGAGCTGGTAAAAGACGGCGACAAAGGCGGTCAATTCGAATTGCGGCAAGTGCCGAACGATGAGCCCGGCATGGCGCCGCTCGAAATCTGGTGCAACGAAGCACAGGAGCGTTACGTGCTCGCGGTGCGCCCGGAAAATCTGCAGCGCTTCACCGATATTTGCACGCGCGAACGCTGTCCATTCGCGGTGGTCGGTGTTGCGACTGACGAAAAACATCTGCGTGTCGGCGATTCATTTTTTGCGAAGAACTCGGTCGATCTGCCGATGTCGGTGTTGTTTGGTAAGCCGCCGAAAATGCAGCGCAGTTTTTCGCGCACAGACGTTCAACACAATGCATTGCAACTCGCATCGATCGATTTAAATGATGCCGCATTGCGCGTGCTGCGCTTGCCGACGGTGGCCAGCAAAAACTTTTTGATCACAATCGGCGATCGCAGCGTCACCGGCATGATCGCGCGCGATCAATTGGTCGGCCCGTGGCAGGTGCCCGTTGCCGATTGTGCGGTGACGACGGTTTCCTACGATAGCTATCGCGGTGAAGCGATGTCGATGGGCGAGCGCACGCCACTCGCGCTGATCGATGCACCCGCCTCGGGCCGCATCGCGATCGGCGAAGCGATTACCAATATCGCGAGTGCGCGCATCGAAAAACTAGCGGACGTAAAACTCTCGGCGAACTGGATGTGCGCGGCGGGTCATCCCGGCGAAGACGAAAAATTATTCGATACCGTGCACGCGGTCGGTATGGAATTGTGTCCGCAACTCGGCATTATAATTCCAGTGGGCAAAGATTCGATGTCGATGCGCACCGCGTGGCATGACAACGGCGAAAATAAAGCGGTGACCGCGCCGATGTCGTTAATTATTTCCGCGTTCGCACCGGTGCTCGACGTGCGCAAAACAGTGACGCCGCAATTGCGCACCGATTGCGGTAATACCGATCTGATCGCCATTGATCTCGGGCAGGGCAAAAATCGTCTCGGCGGTTCGTGTCTGGCACAGGTATTCAATCAATTGGGTGATAACGCGCCTGATGTCGACGAGCCGCAACTGCTCGCCGGATTTTTCGCGGCGATGCAGCAATTAATCGAACAGCATTTTCTGCTCGCTTATCACGATCGTTCCGATGGCGGTTTATTCGCAACGCTGACCGAAATGGCCTTTGCTGGCCATTGCGGTTTCAACGTTGAATTGAGTCTGCTCGGCAGCGACGCGTTGTCGGTATTGTTCAGCGAAGAGTTGGGCGCGGTTATTCAAGTGCGTCGCAGCGATCGCGATAAAGTGCTCGCGCAATTTGCACAGCACGGTCTTGAACGTTGCACCCAATTGCTCGGCGAAGTCACCGCTGGCAGCGAGCTGCATTTCAATTGGCAGGGTAAGACCGCGTTGTGCGGCAATCGCATCGCGTGGCAACGCGCGTGGTCGGAAACCAGCTATCGCATTCAAGCGCTGCGCGATAACCCGGATTGCGCACAACAGGAATTCGATGCGCTTCTCGATGACGCTAATCCCGGTCTCAGCGTCAAACTTAGCTTCGATCAAAACGATAATATCGCCGCACCATTTATTGCGCGTGGTGTGCGTCCGCGTGTCGCGATCCTGCGCGAGCAGGGCGTCAACGGGCAGATGGAAATGGCAGCGGCGTTCGATCGCGCCGGGTTCAGCGCAGTCGACGTGCATATGAGCGATATTCTCAGTGGCCGCGTTGCACTCAATGATTTCAAAGGGCTTGCTGCATGCGGCGGGTTTTCGTACGGCGATGTGCTCGGCGCTGGCGAAGGCTGGGCGAAAACGATTTTGTTCAATGCGCGCGCGCGCGAACAATTCCAAACATTTTTCGAGCGCAGCGATACGTTCTCGCTGGGCATTTGCAACGGCTGTCAGATGATGTCGAATCTGAAAAGTCTGATTCCTGGCGCCGAATTGTGGCCGCGCTTCGTGCGCAATCTGTCCGAACAATTCGAAGCACGCTTTGCGCTGGTGCAAGTGCCGTCATCGCCGTCGATTTTGTTTGCGGGCATGGCGGGTTCGCATATGCCGGTGGCGGTAGCGCATGGCGAAGGACGCGCGGAATTCGCGAGCGGTGAGCAGCTCGCGCAATTGCAGCAAAGCCAGCAGGTGGCATTGCGTTTCATCGACAATCATTGCGATGTCACCGAATGCTATCCGGCAAATCCGAACGGTTCCCCGAGCGGCATCACCGGCGTCACCACCCGCGATGGTCGCGTGACCTTGTTGATGCCGCATCCAGAGCGGGTATTCCGTGCCGTCGTCAATTCGTGGCACCCGGATGACTGGCAAGAAGACGGGGCGTGGATGCGCCTGTTCCAAAATGCGCGTGTGTGGGTGAATTGAGCGGCGCTTTCGCGAACGCGGCATTGCGCGGTTGTTGTGCAACAGTCTTTACGTATAATTGGCCCGCCTTCGCTCGGGCCAATGATTTTTTTAGTTGGCCATTTTCGGAATCGGACAATAACAAGAGTCGCGCCGCCCGTATTCTCAAAGGAATCGGTGCATTCTTTTTGGAAACTGTATGAACAAATACCCATTGTGGAAATATCTACTGATCGCATTTGTGTTGGCGATCGGTTTCTTTTATGCCGCACCGAATTTATTTGCACCCGATCCGGCGGTGCAGATTTCCGGCGAAAGCAGTGCCACAGTGATCGATGCTTCGGCGTTGGCGGTGGCAACGAAGGCATTGCAGGATGCCAACATTCAATATTTTGGCGAGGCGGTTGCCGATAAAGGCAAGAGCGGCCTGATTCGTCTGCGCGATCGCGAACAACAATTGGTTGCGCAAGCGGCGATTCAACGCGCGGTCGGCGATGGTTTTGTGGTCGCGCTGAACCTGGCGCCGACCACCCCGCGCTGGATGGCGGTGCTCGGTGGCCAGCCGATGAAACTCGGTCTCGATCTGTCGGGCGGTGTGCATTTTCTGCTCGAAGTCGATACGCCGGCAGCGGTTGGCAAACGTCTCGAATTAGCGGAAATCGGCATCAAGCGCAAATTGCGCGAGGCACATGTGCGCGGTTTTGTTGAGCAGCAAAAAGACGGTCGCATCGTCGGTAAATTCAAAGACGACGAGCTTGCGAATCAAGCGATCAGCGCTGCGCACAGCGAATATCCCGAACTGCAACAAACGAAAGACAACACTGCGGACGGCGTGGTGGTGACGTGGGTGATGTCGCCGGCAAAAATCAAGGAAATCGAAGATTACGCGGTCGGCCAAAACCTGACGACATTGCGTAATCGCGTCAATGAACTCGGCGTCGCCGAGCCTCTGGTGCAGCGCCAGGGTCGCAATCGCATCGTGGTCGAATTGCCTGGTATCCAGGACACCGCCGAGGCCAAACGTATTCTCGGTAAAACAGCGAATCTCGAATTTCGTCTCGAAGCAAAACCTGATGCCGAAACCACGTCGCGCGAGCAATTCGATTTTCGCGAGGCGCGTTTCGGACCGAAATCGGCATGGCTTGAGCGCGATATCGTGATTACCGGCGAGCGCGTCACCGATGCCAAAGCGGGTTTCGATTCGCAGAGCAGTCAGCCGGAAGTGAACATCGTGCTCGATAACGAAGGCGGTGGGTTGATGACGCAGGCGACGCGTCACAACGTCAATCGTCGTCTCGGCGTGTTGTTTATCGAACGTAAATTGCGCACGCATTACGAAAAAGACGCGAGCGGCAAGGATGTGCCGGTGCATGTGCCGTACGACGAAAAGAAAATTATTAGCCTCGCGACGATTCGCGATGCGCTCGGTAATCGCTTTCGTATCACCGGCCTCGATACCCCGGGTGAAGCCTCGGAGCTCGCGTTATTGTTGCGTGCCGGTGCATTGGCTGCGCCGATGGATTTTGTCGAAGAGCGCACCGTCGGCCCCTCGCTCGGCGCGGCAAATATTCATCAGGGCGTTACCGCGGTGTGGGTTGGCTTCATTCTGGTGACGTTGTTCATGCTGTATTACTACCGCGCGTTTGGTTTCGCGGCCGTAGTGGCGCTGGCGATTAACATCATTTTGCTGATTGCGTGCATGTCGTTGCTATCGGCGACCTTGACCATGCCCGGTATCGCCGGTATCGCATTAACCGTTGGTATGTCGGTGGACGCCAACGTGTTGGTGTTTGCGCGAATACGCGAGGAATTGCGGAACGGTATGTCGCCGCAGGCGGCGATCAGCGCCGGCTTTGAACGCGCATTTGTCACGATTACCGATTCGAACCTGACCGCGTTGCTGGTGGCCATCATTTTGTATGCGGTGGGCACTGGGCCGGTGCGTGGCTTTGCGGTCACGCTGGCGCTCGGCATCATCACGTCGATGTTCACCGCGATCACGGTGACGCGCGCCATTATCAACCTGTCAGTCGGCGGTCGCCGCGTGACCAAACTGTGGATTTAAGCCGGCGTAACGCAGGCGGAGAACGACCATGACAGACATCAAAATTATTCCGTTCATGAATTTCCGACGTTACGCGATGATTTTTTCGATCGTGATGATGTTGATCAGCGTCGGGGCATTGATTACGCGCGGTCTGAATTTCGGTCTCGATTTTACCGGTGGCACGCTGATCGAGTTGACCTATAGCGAAGCGGCGCCGCTCAATGGAATCCGCGATACGTTGCACAAGGCCGGCTTCGAGCGCGCGCAAGTAGTGAACCTCGGTGCAGCGACTGATGTGGCGATTCGACTTGCGGCCGGCACCGATAAAAATATCGGTCAGGAGCTCGTGCAATTACTGCAGAAGGGATACAGCGGCACCATTCAATTGCGTCGGGTCGAATTTGTCGGCCCGCAGGTGGGTGACGATTTGCGCGAGCAGGGTGGCTTGGCTGTATTGCTATCGTTGCTGGCAGTCGGTGCCTTCATTGCAGTGCGTTATCAATACAAATTTTCTGTGGGCGCGGTCATCGGCTTGTTTCACGATGTGTTCGTTGTGATCGGCTGTTTTGCGTTGTTTCAATGGGAATTTGATTTGACGGTGCTGGCGGCAGTGCTCGCGGTCATCGGCTCTTCGGTCAACGATACGATCGTTGTCTACGACCGCATTCGCGAAGTGTTTCGCAAGCAGCGTCGAACCGATACGTCCGAAATCATCAATATTTCGCTGACGCAAACGCTCGATCGAACCATCGGCACCAAGGTCACGGTATTGCTGACATTATTTGCGCTTCTGATTTTTGGCGGGGAAATGATTCGCGGATTTTCGATCGCGCTCGCGATCGGTACATTCTTCGGCGTGTACTCGTCGACGTATGTTGCTGCGTCATTCTTGATGACGATGAAAGTGACGCGCGAAGATTTGGTGTCGGCACCGGTGGCAAAAGAAGGGACGGTAGACGGTCGCCCCTGAGTCGATCTGTTAGAGGCGCGCTGCTGTGCGTCTCTAACATTTATCTCGCTGTGCTTAATTTCATCTCACATTGCTTAAATGTGGTTGCACGAGTTGCAGCAAACCTTTGAAGCATTTTGGATTGCCGCAGACGATATTGCCGTTTTCCATATAACCGCTGCCGCCATTGAAATCGCTGATCAAGCCGCCGGCTTCGCGAATCAGCAGTGCTCCCGCAGCGATATCCCACGGCGCCAGCGCCATTTCCCAAAATGCATCGAGCCGCCCGGCGGCGACATACGCCAAGTCCAGGGCCGCTGCGCCGGCACGACGCACGCCGGCGGTTTTCTCCGCCACCGCTTGCAGACTTTGCACGTAAGCGGGGATATGTATTTCACAACGCGATTTAAACGGAATACCGGTGCCGATCAGCGCGCCGTCGAGACTTTTGCGCTCGCTGACGCGAATGCGCCGTCCATTTACCTGCGCGCCGCGACCACGGCTCGCGGTGAATTCTTCGCGACGAATCGGATCGAGCACGACGGCATGTTCAAGCTGGCCGCGATATTCGCAAGCGATCGATACCGCGAAATGCGGAATGCCATGAATGAAATTGGTGGTGCCGTCGAGCGGGTCGATGATCCAGCGGTATTCGGCATTGCTGGCGCCGCTACTGCCGCTCTCCTCGCCGAGAAACGCGTGATCGGGATAGGTTTTTCTCAGCAGCGAAATGATTTCACGCTCGGAGGCGCGGTCGACTTCGGTAACGAAATCGTTCGCGGCTTTCTCGTCGATGCGTACCTTGTCGATCTGATCGGTGGCGCGAGCAATAAGTTCGCCGGCTTGGCGCGCAGCTTTGAGAGCGATGGTGAGCATCGGTTGCATGAGGGAACTACCTGATCAATAAGTGTAAATGCCGAGGGCCCGCCAAAACGGGGGCGCGAGTATATCACGCTCGCCGGCGCGTTCGTCCGGCGGCGATCGCTGCTAGAATGCGCGCCCCGCAATAAGTTGGCGCTGTTAACGTGAATCCGCTCGACAATCTCCGCATCGTTTTGGTTAACACAACGCATCCCGGCAATATCGGCGCCACCGCGCGTGCGATGAAGAACATGGGGCTGCGCGATCTCTATCTCGTCGCGCCATTACATTATCCAGCGGACGATGCCACCTGGCGTGCCGCCAGCGCGGCCGACGTATTGGAGCGCGCCACCGTTGTGCAAACGCTGGATGAGGCGATTGCCGACTGTGCGTTAGTGGTTGGCAGCAGTGCTCGCGAGCGAACGATTCCATGGCCGCTGCTCGATGCGCGCGCCGCCTGCGAACAGGCATATGGGGAGGCATCGAGGCATAAGGTCGCGCTGGTATTTGGGCGCGAAGATCGCGGGCTTACCAATGAAGAATTGCAGAAATGCCAGCTTCACATTCATATTCCCAGCAGCCCTGAATACAGTTCGCTGAACGTGGCGATGGCAGTGCAGGTGGTCGCGTACGAGCTGCGCATGGCGCATCTCGCTACCGATCGAAATGTCGATCCTATGGCCGATTGGGATTTGCAGTACGCCGGCGGTGAGGATATCGAGCGGTTTTTTATTCATCTCGAGCAGGCGCTGAGCGAAATGGGTTTTCTCAAGGCCAACGCACCGAAGCAAACCATTGCACGGTTGCGTCGGCTGTTTCAGCGCACCCGTCTCGATACGATGGAAGTCAGCATTCTCAGAGGCATTCTTACCTCCGCGCAGTATTGGGTGCGGAAGGCAAAAGGAGTGGGTCGAGAATAGTTGACCTTGCCGCTAGGTTTTAAGCATACTTCGGGCATTCAGCGACAAGCGGAGTGGGCAGGATATGCGTTTGACGACCAAGGGCAGATATGCGGTGACGGCAATGCTCGATCTTGCCCTTAATGCCGCGCAAAATCCGATAAGCCTCGCCGATATTTCCCGCCGTCAGGCCATCTCGTTGTCCTATCTCGAGCAGTTATTCGCGCGCTTGCGCCGCAGCCAGCTGGTCGCCAGCGTCCGTGGCCCGGGCGGTGGTTACCGGTTGAGCCGTTCCAGCAGCGAGATTTTCGTCGCCGAGATCATCGACGCGGTCAACGAAAGTGTCGATGCCACCGACTGTGGCGGCAACGCCAATTGCCAGGATGGCGAAACCTGCCTCACGCATTACCTGTGGTGCGACCTCAGCGATCAAATCCATAACTTTCTCGGCGGCATCAGTCTGGCGGATCTGGTTGCCCGCAGTGAGGTGCAGGCGGTGTCCGTGCGCCAGCAGCGACGTCAGCGCGGTCTGGCGGAAGAATCGATTCCCTGCGAATCGATCGACTGATAAAGTCGCGCCCCATTCTTTTGCGGTAACGGTTCCGCCTCGTTTGGTTATGCCATGAAGCTCCCGATTTATCTCGATTATGCCGCCACCACGCCGGTCGATCCGCGCGTTGCCGCGGCGATGTGCCAGTGTCTTACGATCGATGGCAACTTCGGCAATCCTGCCTCCCGTTCACACGGTTACGGTTGGCGCGCCGAGGAGGCAGTTGAAAATGCGCGGCGGCAAGTCGCGGATCTGATCGGTGCCGATCCCCGCGAAATTGTATGGACCTCCGGCGCCACGGAGTCGAACAATCTGGCGCTGAAAGGCGCTGCACATGCGGCCCGTGCCGAGCGCGGCGGCAATCATGTGATCACTTCACGCATTGAACACAAAGCAGTACTGGATGTTTGCGCGCAACTGGAGCGCGAAGGTTTCGAGGTGACGTATCTCGATCCCGGTATGGACGGCATTGTCGATCCCGAGCAGGTCGCTGCGGCGCTGCGTCCGAATACCATTCTTGTCTCCATCATGCAGGCGAATAACGAGGTCGGGACCATCAATGACGTCGCCGCGATTGGCCGCGTGTGTCGCGAACACGGTGCGCTGTTGCATGTCGATGCGGCGCAGAGCACCGGCAAAATCGGTATCGACCTCCGCGTGCTGCCGGTCGACTTGATGTCGATGTCGGCACATAAGCTCTATGGGCCGAAAGGGATTGGCGCGCTCTACGTGCGTCGCCGGCCGCCGTTGGTGATTGAGGCACAAATGCATGGCGGCGGACACGAGCGCGGCATGCGTTCGGGGACACTGCCGACGCATCAGATCGTCGGCATGGGCATGGCGTGCGCAATTGCTAGTTCGGAAATGACTGTAGAGTTCGATCGTATCTTGCTGTTAAGAAATAAATTTCTTGCAGCAGTAGAGGCGTTGGGTGACGTGCATTTAAACGGCGACCGCCAGCGCAGATTGCCCGGCATCGTCAATTTGAGTTTTGGCGGCGTTGATGGTGAGGCGTTGTTGTTGGCGCTGAAGGATGTCGCGGTGTCGACCGGTTCGGCTTGTACCTCGGCCAGTATGGAACCCTCCTATGTACTCCGTGGCATGGGGCTAGGCGCCGACTTGGCGCAAGCTGCGCTGCGATTTTCGTTGGGGCGATTCACGACAGAAGCGGATATCGATAACGCGATCGAAGCCGTTGCCAGGACGGTTTCAGGCTTGCGGAATTAATCAGATTTAATGGAGTTGCAGTTCGCAACCTTTGTCGTGTTCGCGTACTAATTTCTTGTAAACCTGCGTATAATTCACGCCTTTCTTTTCTTAACCCAAATTCTAGCTTTTGTTGATAAGTTGCTAAGCCATTATTTTTAGGAGAGTTTCATGGCAGTTGAACGCACGCTTTCAATTATCAAACCGGATGCAGTCGCCAAGAACGTAATTGGTGCCATCTATACCCGGTTTGAGCAGGCCGGCCTTCGCATTGTTGCGGCCACTATGTTGCGCCTGAGCCGCGAGCAAGCCGAAGGCTTCTATGCCGAGCACAAGGGCCGCCCGTTCTTTCCGGCGTTGATCGATTTTATGACCTCCGGCCCGGTTACCGTACAGGTGCTCGAAGGTGAAAACGCAGTTCTGACCAATCGCGAGCTGATGGGCGCCACCAATCCGAAAAATGCCGAGCCCGGGACGATTCGTGCCGATTTTGCCGAATCGATCGATGCCAACGCCGTACACGGTTCCGATTCGCCGGAATCTGCGGCACGTGAAATTGCCTACTTCTTCGCCGCGAGCGAAATCTGCGAGCGCAGCTAACTGACCATGAATGAGCTGGCTGCGGTCGCGGCGAGCAAGGTCAACCTACTCGGGCTTTCTCGCGCAAAAATGGAACAATTTCTCGTCGATATCGGCGAGAAACCGTTTCGCGCTCAGCAAATTCTCAAATGGCTCCATCATGCCGGCGTCGCCGATTTCGAAGCGATGACCAATATCGGTAAATCGCTGCGCGCAAAGCTGGAGCAGGTCGCCGAAATCCGCCCGCCGGAAATCGTCAGCCAGAAAGATTCGGCAGACGGCACGCGCAAGTGGGCGATTCGCGTCGATGGTGGCAATCTGGTCGAAACCGTACTGATTCCCGATGGCCAGCGCGGCACGTTATGCTTGTCGTCGCAGGTCGGGTGCAGTCTCGATTGCAGTTTCTGCTCGACCGGCAAGCAAGGCTTTCAGCGTGATCTGACCGCTGCGGAAATCATCGGTCAAGTGTGGCTCGCGATTAAGTCTTATGACGGCTTTACCGCAAAGGAGCGCATCGTGACCAACGTGGTCATGATGGGCATGGGCGAGCCGCTGCTCAATTTCGATAATGTGGTCGACGCGATGAGTCTGATGATGGACGACTTCGGCTACGGCATCTCGAAACGTCGCGTTACGCTGAGCACTTCCGGCGTTGTTCCCGCACTCGATAAACTCGGCGAAGTCAGCGACGTTTCCCTGGCGGTTTCGCTGCATGCGCCAAATGATCGACTCCGCGACGAGCTGGTACCGATCAACCGCCGCTATCCAATCGCAGAATTACTCGCTGCCTGTCAGCGCTATCTCGATCGACAAACCGACACGCATCGCGTCGTTACGATCGAATACACATTGATCGCCGGCATCAATGATGCCCTGGAACAAGCGCGTGAATTAGCCGCTTTGCTCCGTCAGCTGCCGTGCAAAATTAATTTGATTCCCTTTAATCCGTTTCCCGGTTCCGATTATCAACGCCCGAGCAAAGGCGCGATTACCCGTTTTTGGGAGGAGCTGACAAAAGCGGGTTATGTGGTGACGGTGCGCACCACGCGTGGTGACGATATCGATGCAGCCTGCGGCCAATTGGTTGGACAAGTGACAGATCGCACGCGTCGCAGTGAGCGCCATCGCGAACGCGCGGCCCAGCCTGAACCGATACGCATCCTATAATGATTCGGCGATTGAACATGAAAGCAGGTAATGCGATGCCGAAGTGGATGACTAGAGTAATGATGGTGCTGTCGTGCGTAGTGCTGGCAGCGTGCGTTACCACCAAGACCGGTGGGTTTGAGGAAAAGAAGGACCCGCATAAGGCACTTGAATTTTCAGTGCAGGCCGCCCGCAATTACATTCAGGAACGTAACTGGGAAGCGGCGAAGCGGCACCTCAAAAACGCGCTCGCGATCGACGACAACAATGCTGATGTACATGAGGCGTTGGCCGAAGTGTTTTGGAATACCGGTGAGCTCGAGCAGGCCGATATTCATTTTCGCAAGGCGGTGGCGCTGAACGGCAAAGATGCGCGCACCCGCAATAATTTCGCTGCTTTTCTGTATCAGCAAAAACATTATGCCGAGGCGGAAACGCAGTTGGAGAAAGTGGCAGAAGATTTGCTGTATGACCGCCGCGCCGATGCTTTCGTCAATCTTGGTCGTGTTCGCATCAAGCTAAAAAAATACGCTGCAGCGAAGGATGTGCTCGAACGCGCGCGCTTGATGGAGCCGGGCGATGTGGTTTCGCTGTCCGAGCTGGCGGAAGTTAATTACCAGCTGGGCGATTACCCGGCAGCGCAGCGTTATTACGATCAGTACCGCAAGCGCATCAATGGGCAAACGCCGGCATCGCTCTGGCTGGGGATTCGTCTCGCCGATAAATTTGGCGATCATGATTCGCAAGCGAGCTATGCTTTGGCTTTAAAGAATCTTTACCCGCAATCTGAAGAGTATCTCGCATATAAGAGTGCATATAGCGATGGTGGCGCCAAACGGTAACGCCGGAATGGATGAGACGGCGAACAATGAATTGAATACCCCTGGGAGTCTGCTGCGGCAGGGGCGCGAGCGCGTTGGGTTGACAAGCGAAGAGGTGGCGGGGCAATTGAACCTGCTGCCAACGCTGGTGCGGGCGCTTGAGGCAGATCAGTATCAGCACTTCGCCGGTGAAATTTTTGTAAAAGGGCATCTGCGAGCTTATGCGCGTTTGCTCAAACTGAATCCCGAAGACGTGTTGCGTTTATATCGCGGCAACTCAGCTCCGTCGTCGTCGACGTTGCTTAGTCAGCGCGATGTGCATTGGCGGCCGGTGAGTTTGAACCATGGCGTGAGCCACTGGCGTCGTTACTCAGGCATCGCGGCGACACTGGTCGTGCTCGCCGGATTATGGGGCTGGCAGCAGCATCGCGATCGCGGGCAAATGCTTTCGCTGACGGCGGAAACGGCAAGCGAACTCGGCGGTATTGATTCGGCGTTAAATAGCGGCACTGAAAGTGCGTTGCTCGACAGCGTGCAGTTGCTGCCGACCCAACCGACACCATCTGCGCCGGCGAATGGTAATAGTGCACCTCCAACTGGGACTGATGCGGCTGCGGTTGCCGCCACCAGCGATATCGATAAGTTGAGTTTGCGGTTTTCGGCCGATTGTTGGATTGAGATCAAGGATCGCGACAACAAGTTGCTGGTCGCGACGTTGAAACACGCGGACGAACAACTTCAGCTCGAAGGTCGCGGCCCTTTCAAAGTGTTGCTCGGCTATGCGCCGGGTGTGGCGATGGCGTATAACGGCACGCCAGTCAAAGTCGATGTGCCCGAAGGTGCGCGCTCGACGCGCTTGATTGTCGGCAGCAGTTAATCGGCTTTCGTTTTACGTTGCAGGAATCGGTTGCATGAAATTTGAATCTCCCATTCGCCGGCGTAAATCTCGGCAGATTTGGGTTGGCAAGGTGCCAGTAGGCGGCGATGCACCGATCGCCGTGCAAACGATGACCAATACCGAGACTTGCGATGTCGCGGCAACGGTGGCGCAAATCAAGCGTGCAACCGACGCTGGCGCCGACATCGTGCGCATCTCGATTCCCTCAATGGAAGCGGCAGAAGCCTTCAAGCTGATTCGGCAGCAGGTCGATACCGCACTCGTCGCCGATATCCATTTCGATTACAAAATCGCGTTAAAAGTCGCCGAATATGGCGTCGATTGCCTGCGTATTAATCCCGGCAATATCGGCCGCGAAGATCGTGTGCGTGCGGTGGTCGATTGCGCGCGCGATAAAAATATTCCCATCCGCATCGGCGTTAACGCCGGGTCGCTCGAAAAAGATTTGCAGAAAAAATACGGTGAGCCAACGCCGGATGCGCTAGTCGAGTCCGCGATGCGGCACGTCGAAATTCTTGATCGGCTCAACTTCCCCGATTTCAAGCTGAGCGTTAAAGCCTCCGATGTATTTATGGCGGTAGCGGCGTATCGCAAGATCGCGACACTGATCGAGCAACCCTTGCATCTCGGTATTACCGAGGCCGGTGGTCTGCGCGGCGGTACCGTTAAATCGGCGGTCGGGCTCGGCATGCTGTTGATGGACGGTATCGGCGATACCATCCGGATTTCTTTAGCGGCCGATGTCGTCGAAGAGGTCAAGGTTGGTTACGAAATTCTGAAGAGCCTGAAGCTACGCACGCGCGGTATCAACTTTATTGCCTGTCCGAGCTGCTCGCGTCAGAACTTCGATGTCATCGCGACCATGAATGCACTGGAAAGCCGCCTCGAAGATTTGAATGTGCCGCTTGATGTGGCGGTCATCGGCTGTATCGTCAATGGTCCCGGCGAAGCCAAGGAGGTCGATATTGGTCTCACTGGCGGCACGCCAAATAATCTTGTGTATGTCGATGGCAACCCCGATCACAAGGTCGTCAACGCCGACTTGGTCGATCACCTGGAAAAACTCATCAGGGACAAAGCCGCCGCCAAGCTGCAGGCGGAAAAAGATCTTATTGCTCAGGGCTGAGCTTTCATTTCGCTTATAATGCCGGCCGCGCCGCAGAGTAGCGGTGCCGTACCGAGCCTCATACCGATTCACTTCGAGTTTTCGATGAGCAAGATTCAATCGATCAGGGGGATGAATGACATCCTCCCCGAGCAGACACCGCTTTGGCAGTATATCGAGCGCACGGCCGCGCGCTTGCTCGCCGCATATGGCTATCAGGAAATTCGCTTTCCCATTCTTGAGCAGACCGAATTGTTCAAGCGCTCTATCGGTGCAGTTACCGATATTGTCGAAAAAGAAATGTATACCTTTGACGATCGCAACGGCGACAGTCTCACACTGCGGCCGGAAGGTACCGCCGGGTGTGTGCGGGCGTGCGAGCAGAATGGTTTGCTGTTCAATCAAATTCAACGGCTGTGGTACACCGGGCCGATGTTTCGTCACGAGCGTCCGCAGAAGGGCCGGTTGCGGCAGTTTCATCAGATTGGCGTCGAAGCGTTCGGCATGATCGGACCCGACATCGACGCTGAGTTGATCTTTCTAACAGCGCGACTATGGCGCGCGCTCGGTGTGGCGGACAATGTCACGCTTGAATTGAATAGCATCGGCTCGGCCGCTGCACGTACTGAGTTCAGGACTGCATTAATTAACTATTTGCAGCCATTCGCGGCGCAACTCGACGAAGACAGTCAGCGCCGTTTGCACTCCAACCCGCTGCGTATTCTCGATAGCAAGGATGAGAATACGCGCAAAATTTTGCTCGATGCGCCATCGTTTGGTGATTATCTCGATGCCGAATCGCGCGTGCATTTCGAGCATTTATGCGCGTTGCTCGCTGCCGGCGGTGTGCGTTACACGATCAATCCGGCGCTGGTACGCGGGCTCGATTATTACGGCAAGACGGTGTTCGAGTGGACCACCGATAAACTCGGCGCCCAGGCAACGGTGTGCGCCGGTGGCCGCTACGACGGTCTGGTCGAGCAGTTGGGTGGCAAGCCAACGCCGGCGTTTGGTTTTGGTATCGGTATCGAACGCTTGTGTTTATTACTCGAGGCATGCGGCCAACTGCCGATGGATATTGTCGCTGCACCGCAGGTCTATATCGTCGCGGCGGGCGAGCGCGCCGAGCGTCAGGGCGTTGTGCTTGCAGAAATATTGCGTGATCGCCTACCGCAATTGCGACTGGTCACCAATTGTGGCGGCGGCAGTTTCAAAAGTCAGTTTAAGAAAGCCGATAAATCCGGTGCGACTTTGGCGCTGATCATTGGCGATCAGGAAGCCGATAACGGCACAGTGAATATCAAATGGTTGCGCGATGAACACCGCGAGCAGCAGACGGTATTGCAAACTGCCGTGGCCGACGCCATTGCGCAGGCCTTACAACTAACGATTGCACAATAACGACTCCAAAATAATACGAGGTGTCATGTGGAAGTTTACAAAACGGAAGAAGAGCAACTCGAAGCGTTTAAGCGTTGGCTGCGCGACAATGGGCGCCAGGTTCTGCTCGGTATATTGACGGCAGCGGTTGTCGCATTCGGCATCTACAGCTGGCAGCAACGGCAAATGCATCAGCGCGAAGCGGCATCGATCGCGTACGAAAATTTATTACATGCAGCGCGTCAACTCGATGCGCAAAACGATAACGATACGCTGGCTACAGCGCGACATTTGGCGGATTCGTTGAAGAGCGATTTCGCTAATTCCACCTACGCGCAATTTGCAGCGCTGTTCAATGCGAAAATCGCGGTTCAGCAAAACGATTTGGCGCGCGCAGAAAGTGAATTGCGCTGGGTGCTGGATCACAAACCGGTGCAGGAAATTAAAGCGACGACGCAATTACGACTCGCGCGTGTGCTGCACGCAAAAGGCGACGACAACGGCGCACTGGCGTTGCTCGATGGCGATGTCGGCAGTTATGGCGCGGCATATTTGCAACTGCGCGGCGATATCGAATTGGCACGTGGCAATATTGATGCGAGTAAAGCGGCCTACGCCAAAGCGCAGGAGCTCGAACGCAAAATGACGACCCCGATCAACGATCCTCTGCTCGATATGAAACTGCGCGATTTGCAGGCGGGTGAACCGACGCCGGAGCAGGGAGCATAAATATGTTGCGTCATTCGTCGATGAATGTGTTGCGCTGGCTTGCCGCCGGATTTTCTTTGTTGGCGCTGTTCGCGTGCACGAGCCAGGAAGAAAAGGAACAGGGGCCGGCACCGTTGCCCGAATTTAAACAGGAGCGCGGTTTCGATAAGTTGTGGAGCCACGGTATCGGCAACGGTCAGGGCAAGTTGTACAACCGCCTGACGCCGGCGATTCACAACAACAAAATAATTGCCGCGGCGGCGAAAGGCGTGGTCGAAGCCTACGATCGGACCAGTGGTCGCTCGCTGTGGGATGCCGATATCGACCATCCAATTAGTGGTGGTGTGGGCATCGGTTGCGGTCTGGTATTTGTCGCTTCCGAAGATGGTCGCGTATGGGCATTGAACGAAGAGACTGGAAAATCCGCATGGCGCACGCAGATTAATGCGCAGGTGCTCGCACCGCCGGTATGCGATAACAATATCGTCGCGGTACTGACATTCAGTGGTGATGTGGTCGGTCTCGATGCACAAACCGGCGCAAAGAAATGGGCTTACGCCGGTACCGCACCGTTGCTGAGTTTGCGTGCGAGCAGCGCACCGCTACTTTATAACGGTGCCGTCATTGCTGGTTTCGGCAGCGGCAAAGTCATAGCGGTGGAACTGGAAAGCGGTCGCCCGTTGTGGGAAGCGCGCGTCGGTGTCAGCCAGGGTAGTTCCGAAATCGAGCGCCAAATCGATATCGATGGCGACATGCTGATCGATAACGACATGCTGTATGCCGTTTCATTTCAGGGACGTTTTGCTGCGATCGATTTGCACAGTGGACGCCGACTCTGGGACACCACGGCATCGAGTTATGTCGGCTTAAGCGAGGGTTTCGGCAATATTTATGTGGTCGGTGCGAGTGGCAGTATTACCGCGTTCAGCAAAAACAATCAGGGCACGCACTGGGAGCAAACCGCGCTCGCACGGCGTCAGTTGAGCGGCTCGGCAACGCTTGGCAATTATGTGGTGGTCGGCGATGTTGAAGGCTACTTGCATTTGTTGTCGCAGATCGATGGTCATTTCGTTGCGCGCATGCATTTCGATGGCGACGGCGTTCGGGTTGCACCGATCGTGGTCGACGATGTGATGTACGTGTACGGAAATAGCGGCAAGCTCGCCGCGTACAAATTGGAGAAATAGCTTTAGTCGCAGCGCGCTTGTATGAGCGTCATGCGAAATCTAAAGCTGAAGCAAAATGATCCCTGTATTCGCGCTAGTTGGTCGGCCTAATGTCGGTAAATCGACACTGTTTAATCGGCTGACCAAAACTCAGGACGCACTCGTCGCTAACTTTCCCGGCCTCACGCGCGATCGTCAATATGGCGAGGCCAAATTCGGTTCGCGTCACTTTATCGTTATCGACACCGCCGGGATGACCGGGCAGGAAGAGGGCATCGATTCCGCCGTCGCGCAACAGTCGCAGCAGGCGGTTGATGAAGCCGATGCCGTTGTGTTCATGCTCGACGCGCGCGAAGGTTTGAACGCGCTCGACGAACAGCTCGCACAGCGTTTGCGCGTGAAGAACAAACCGTTATTTTTTGTCGCGAATAAAATCGACGGTGTGAATGAAGATGTCGCGCTCGCCGAAATTTCGCGCCTGGGTGCCGGCAAGATTTATCCAACGACAGCTACGCACGGTCGTGGATTGCGCCCGTTGCTCGAAGACATGCTTAATCTTTTTCCCAAGCCGGAGGAGGCGCCGATCGATGGCGATATCAATCCCGGGATCAAGATCGCCATTGTGGGGCGTCCCAATGTCGGCAAATCAACGCTGGTCAATCGGCTGCTTGGTGAAGAGCGCGTGGTCGTCTATGACGAGCCGGGCACCACGCGTGATAGTGTTTATATTCGCTACGAACGCAACGAAGAAATATTCACGCTGATCGATACCGCCGGAATTCGGCGTCGTAAAAATGTGTCCGAAGTCGTCGAGAAATTCTCCATCGTCAAAACGCTGAAGGCGATCGATGATGCGAATGTCGTCGTGCTGGTACTCGATGCCAGTGAAGGTATTGTCGATCAGGATTTGCATCTGCTGGGTCATGTCATCGATGCTGGCCGCGCATTGGTCGTGGCAATCAATAAGTGGGATGGCCTGACGGATCAGCACAAGCAATATGTAAAAAGCGAGTTAGAGCGCCGCTTACAGTTTATCGATTACGCACAAATACATTTTATTTCCGCACTGCACGGTACCGGTGTCGGGCATCTGTACGACTCGGTGCGCACTGCCTATCGCGCGGCTACGCAAAAACTGCAAACGCATAATCTCAGTCAAATTCTTGAGCGCGCGGTGTTCGATCATGCGCCGCCGCTGGTGAATGGTCGTCGCATTAAATTGCGTTACGCGCACGCCGGCGGCAGCAATCCGCCGTTGATCGTCATCCATGGCAACCAAACCGATGATGTGCCACGCGCCTATCGTCGCTATCTCGAAAAAGTATTTCGTCGCGAATTAAAGCTGATCGGCACGCCGGTGCGCATCGAATTTAAAACCGGTGAAAATCCATTCGCGGGCAAACGCAATGTGCTGAGCGAACGCCAAGTCGAGCGCCGTCGGCGCCTGATCCAGCACGTGAAAAAATCGACCAAGAAGAAGTCCTGATCTCGCCATTTATGCGAGCCCGCAATTCAAGCGAAGAGTCTGATGTCGGCCCAGTTGCAACCCGATCTCGATTCCCCGGAGCGCATTCGTGAATTTGTGAATGCGTTTTATGCGCGCTTATTGAAAGATGAACAGCTGGCGCCGATTTTTCTGAACGTCGCGAATATCGATCTGCAAAACCATCTGCCGCTGATCTGCAGTTATTGGGAAAAACTACTGCTGGGTGGCACTGACTATCGCCGTCACACAATGAATATCCATCGCGCTGTGCATGCCAAACGGCCGCTGCGCAAAGCCGATTTCGAACGTTGGCTACAATATTTTCACGCGACCATCGACGATAATTTCGCAGGTCCGCATGCCGAGCGCGCGAAACAGGTGGCCGCACATATTGCCGTCAGCATGCATAGAGCATTGCAGTTAACGCAGCCGGGTACTTCCGATGGTTAACGCAAGCGCTGACGGCGATGAATACCGTACAGCGCAATGTGTTTATTGCATGACGAAATGCGGCTGTTGAATGCGGTTGAATTGATCGCGTGGTTGCTTGCGCACGGGGTGTACTTGGCGCGCGACCAATTTACCTTCGAACACATGGCATTCGAATTCAACAACATCACCTACAGTAATTTTGTCAGCGCCGCGCAAGCTTTTCGCATTGACATAAATGTCAGGGCCGGCGCCATTTTCAAGAAAACCGTAGCCTTTGGTGGGATTAAACCATTTCACAGTTGTACGCATAATATGTCGACAGCTTAGTTGTGAATAAAGAATGTGGATGGCGTATGTATAAATAACGGTACAAATAAAAACGTTATTGCTGTTGTTAATGACTCTGTTAAATAACCCGCGATGAAATGATAAATGGCGAGATCGAATAATTCTGGAAAGATTCTCCCAAATTTAATTTGCGTGAACAAGTAAAAATAAACAAAAAAAGATAAATAAAAAAGCCCGGATTTCCGGGCTTTTTTATTGTTTTATTTACATTGGTCTGAGCGATTTTACAAAGCCAGATTAGACCAGCTCGATGGCAACGGCCAATGCTTCACCACCGCCGATGCACAAGGTGGCAATGCCGCGTTGCTTGCCGTATTTTTTTAGCGCATGCATCAACGTGACGATCAGGCGCGAGCCGGTCGAACCGATCGGATGACCCTGCGCGCACGCGCCGCCGTGCACATTCACTTTGCTGTAATCAAGTTCGAGATCGCGCATCGCGAGCATCGTCACCATTGCAAATGCTTCGTTGATTTCCCATAGGTCGACATCGTCTTTCGACCAGCCGATTTTTTTCAGTAATTTTTGCACTGCGCCGATCGGTGCGATCGTAAATAATTCCGGTTGATGCGAATGCCGAGCATGGCCAATGATGCGCGCGAATGGTTTCAAGCCGCGCGCGTTGGCGACACTTTCGTTCATCAGCACTAGCGCTGATGCGCCATCGGAGATCGAGCTCGAATTTGCCGCGGTAACGGTACCGTCTTTTTTGAAGGCTGGTTTCAGCGTGGGAATTTTTTCGAGTTTTGCCGTCAGCGGTTGTTCGTCGTCTTTGACAATCGTTTCACCTTGGCGCGTTTTGAGCGTGACCGGGACGATTTCAGCGGCGAGCCAGCCTTGTTCGATAGCGTGTTTTGCGCGCACCAGCGATTCGGTCGCAAAGGCATCCATATCGGCGCGGGTGAGGCCATTGGCATCGGCGGTTTCTTGGGCATAAGTGCCCATCAGGCGACCGTGATACGGATCTTCGAGGCCATCGAAAAACATGTGGTCTTTCAATTCGACGTGGCCGGTGCGCACGCCACTGCGCGCACCGGGGAGAATGTGTGGCGCATTGGTCATACTTTCCATACCACCAGCGATCATCGTGTTGTAGCTGCCGGCGGCAATCTGATCGAACGCGAAAATCGTGGTTTGCATGCCGGAACCACACAGCTTGTTGACGGTGACGCAACCGGCCGAATTCGGAATGCCCGCATTTAAACCCACCTGGCGCGCGGGGCCCTGTTTGAGGCCGGCCGGCAGTACACAGCCCATCAGCAGCTCTTCGATATCGGCCGGCGCGAGACCGGAGCGCTCAAGAGCGGCGGTTACAGCGGTGGTACCGAGCTCGACGGCGGTGGCGCCGCTCAGGCTGCCCTGCAAGCTGCCCATGGGAGTACGGGCGCCACTGAGAATGACAACAGAATTGTTCGACATGGTGAATTCCAGCGAAGAGTGAAATCGAGAAGAGGCCGGTATTTAGCCATAGCGGCGAGGGGCAAAACAACCGCGAAAATTACGTGCGAGTCGGATCGACCGTGAACAACTTGCCTCGCGCCGCTTCGCGATAAGTGCGCGGCGTTTGGTTCATCGTCGCCGTAAAAAGCCGGCAGAAATAATCCGCATCGCCGTAGCCGCACGCGGCCGCCACTTCGGCAATCGACAGATTGCTGGTGCGCAGCAGATCGCGTGCGCTGTTCAAGCGCTGCTGCTGCAGATATTCACTCGGGCTCATGCCGGTCGCTTCCTTGAAGCGTCGATTCAGCGAGCGCGGGCTGATGCCCAGTTGTTCCGCCAGTGCCGGCATGCGCAGGGTTTCCGGGTAGCGTCGGCGCAAATAATCCTGTGCCTGCGCGATCAGTTCGTCGCCGTGCACATCGCCATGGCCGAGACTGTAGGCGTGCATTTCGAACGGGCGGCGAATCTCCGGTGAAAACTGCGCTTCGACCTTGCGGGCGATCTGCGGGCCGTAAAATTTACCAATGAAGTGAATCGTCAAATCCGCGACCGAATTGACCGAACCCGCGCAAAAAAGATGACCGGCCTCGGTAATCAGGTGACGGCGCCGCAGATTGACCTGCGGGTAACGACGCGCGAATTGATCGAAGTAAAACCAGTGCGTAGTGGCCGGCAAACCATCGAGTAAACCCGCTTCAGCCAATAAAAAACTGCCGGTGCCGACGGCGCAGAGCAGCGAATCACGCATCGCCAGTTGCCGCAGCCACGGCAGCAGTTCCTGTTGCTGGCGCACGATAGTCAGTGGGTTGCGCCACAGCGCTGGCACGATCAACAGATCGGTGCGCTCGATATCGCTGGGCCTGCCGCTGAGCTTAAGTGTCAGGCCATTCGCCATCACCACCTCGTGCCCGTCGGGACCGACGACATCATGTTGCAGGCCCTCCTGTTTATCCGCTGGCGAATGCAAGGGGCGCTGCGCGCGCGCGAGCTGATCGGCGGCGGTCAGCATTTCCATCGGCAGCGAGAGGCTTGAGGCCAGCGCGTGCGGCAAGGCAAGCAAAGTAATATGCGGCAATGGCGGATTTATCCAGTTTTGTGGCGAATCGAGACAGTCTACCGCACCAAGCGCACATTACAATGTGCGAACAATATTGTGACAGCCAGCAAAAACGCGTGCAGCCTAGCGCGCAAGGACCCCACAAATGGCGAGACTTCCCCTGATCGTCGGCTTTGGCGGCATCAATGCAGCCGGCCGCAGCTCTTTTCACCACGGCTATCGGCGCATGATCTTCGATGCGCTCGATAATTCCACCGCCAACCGCACGCTGCGCAGTCTCGCCGCGCTGATGCAGTTGCCGATCGATGACGTGATCGGCACCGAGGCGCGGCAGTTCATTCTCGATCACACGTTGATTCGCCGCATCGAGGCCGACTGGTTCGACCCGCAGCGTGCGCCGCTGAATCGACGCTTGCCCATTGAGGCAGGGGCGCAGCCGCTGTCGTTGGTGACCAAGGCGCGCAATCTGCCCGAGATATTGCCGCCGGGCTGGCAGGTCACTGACCTCGACGGCCGCAATGTGCGCGTGGATATCACTGGCGACGCCGAATTCCTGCTGCCGGATACCGAAGCATTGGCGGTGCAGGCGGCGGGGCAGCTGCCGACCGGATTCGATCCGGCAAAGCTGTATCAATCGCGCAATCATCCGCGCGGTCTGCAACTGTCGGTCTTCGCGGCATCCGATGCGCTCGGTTCGATCGGTATCGACTGGGCGACCATCTGCGGTCGCGTCGCGCCGGATCAGATCAGCTGTTATGCCGGCAATGCGCTGAGCCAATGCGATGAAAACGGCAACGGCGGCATGCTGGGCGCGCGTTATCGCGGCAAGCGTGTGACCTCGAAACAATTGCCGTTCGGTCTGCTCGAAATGCCGGCTGATTTCGTCAATGCCTACGTGCTCGGCAATATCGGCAATACCGGCGGTAATGCCGGGGCCTGCGCTACATTTCTTTACAGCTTGCGCCAGGGGCTCGATGACATTCGCACCGGGCGCGCGCGCGTCGTCATCATCGGTTCCAGCGAGGCGCCGATTTTGCCCGACGTGATCGAAGGCTTTGCCGCGATGGGTGCGCTGGCCGAAGACAAAGCGCTGCTTGCGCTCGATGCCGATAAAGGCTTGAGCGTGCCGGATTGGCGCCGCGCTGCGCGTCCATTCAGCACCAACTGCGGGTTCACCATCGCCGAAGGCGCGCAATATATCGTGCTGATGGATGACGAATTGGCGCTCGAGCTCGGCGCGAATATTCACGGTGCAGTGACCGATGTGTTCGTCAATGCCGATGGCCACAAGAAATCGATCTCCGGCCCTGGCGCCGGCAATTACTTAACGGTGGCGAAAGCGTGTGCCGCTGTGCGCACTATTCTCGGCGAGGAATCGCTGCGTCAGCGCTCATTCGTGCAGGCACATGGCACCAGTACGCCGCAAAACCGTGTCTCGGAATCGCACATCCTTAATGAGACCGCCAAGCTGTTCGGCATCGAGCAATGGCCGGTCGCGGCGATCAAAGCATTCATCGGCCACACGCTGGGTCCGGCATCGGGCGATCAACTGGTGGCGACGCTGGGGGTGTGGGCGCACGGCATTATTCCCGGTATCAAAACCATCGATCATATTGCCGGCGATGTGCACGACAGTAATTTGCAGATCAGCAGCGAGCATTTGCAGGTCGGCGTTGAAGGTATCGACAGCGCCATTCTGAACGCGAAAGGTTTTGGCGGTAATAATGCATCGGCACCGGTGTTTGGGCCGCACATCGCGCTGCGTATGTTGAGTAAACAGCGCGGCGAAAAAACGATGACGGCATGGCGCGCACGCAACGAAGCCGTGCGTGAACGCGCGCAACAATATGACGATGCCGCATGCTCGGGCGATATCAACACGATTTATAAATTCGATCACGGCGTATTGCACGCCGGCGATTTGGATTTCTCGAAACACGCGATCGCGGTGCCGGGTTTCGGTCATCCGGTGAATTTGGATTTCGAGTCGCCATTCAGCGATTGGCTTTGATTTTGCAGCCCGTGGTGATACTCGGAATCCCAATAATTCGAATATCGGCGAGGGCGAATCATGCGCAAATATGTGCGTCATCCCAGCTGCATCCCCGTCGAAATTATCGCGACGATGGCTCGCAATGAAGTGTTCTTTGCGGATGCCGATGAATCCCACGACAGCACCAGACTGTGCAATATCAGTTACGGCGGTTTTTCGTGCGTCGTGTCGCGGCCACTACCGTTGGGCTGCGATGTGCAATTGCGCATTCCCACGGTGTGGCCGGATTACAGTGGTCACGGCAGCGTACGTTGGTGTCGTGAAATGACCGGTGGTTTTGAAGTCGGCATTGGCTTTACATCGCAGGATGCATTTAAGGCAAAAATGGTCGAACAGCTTTGCCAAATCGAACAATATCGGCAGCGAGCCTGGATCGACGAAGGGCGCCACATCGATTCCGAGCAGGCGGCGCGCGAGTGGATTGCATTATTTGCTGAAGAATTTTCGCGATCGTTTCAGCAGCCGCATTAACCCAATAAGCAGCAATGCTTAATCGATGATTAAACCCTTCTCGACAAATGTTTCAACGCGGATCGAATGCACGCCATTCGGTAATACATTTCGAATCAAATGCTCGGCATCGCCGGCCGCGGCTATTTTTTCCAGATTGATAATGCGTTCAGCAATGGGATGCTTTTCGGCATCGCGGACAATCATCACTTTCGGTAGATGTCGGTGCCGGTAATTGGTGCTAACGACAATGCCCACTTCACCGGTATGCAATTCCACGATACTGCCCGGCGGATACAATCCGATGCATTCGATAAATTCATGGGCAAGTTTCGGATCGAATTTCTTACCGGTTTGATCAGTAATGATTTTTAACGCGTTCAGCGAGGACGCACCTTTCTTATAAACACGATCGCTGGTGATGGCATCGTAAACATCGCACAGCGACACGATACGCGTGAAATCGGTGATACCCCCGGCTTTGATTTTGCGTGGATAACCGCTACCGTCGAGGTTTTCGTGATGGCCATACGCGACATCAATCGCGCCGTGATACACATTGCGATGAGCCAACAAAATATCGCGTCCGCATTGCGCATGCTTTCGCATCTCAGCCATCTCTTCCTCGGTCAGTCGCTCTATTTTCATGAGAACGTTTAGCGGCGTTTGCATTTTGCCGATGTCATGCAGCATGCCGGCAATGCCGAGTTTATTCAGGTCTTCTTCGCTCGCACCCAGATGGCGACCGAAGGCGATGGCGAGCAAGCCGACATTCAGACTGTGTTCCGATGTGTATTCATCTTTGTTGCGAAGCTTGGACATCCACATCATTGCATCCGGGTTTTGCAATACGCTGCGCACGCAGTCGGAAACGGTGGCCTTCACTTCTTTGATATCGATGCCCCGGCCGAGACGTACATCGTCCATGAACGAGCGGGTGAGCGCCTTCGCATTGGCGTGCGTATTTTTGGCGGCTTGCAGATCGCCTTTGCTCGGCGAGGCGGCGGTATAGACCTTGGTGCGCTGCAGCCGCGGTTCTGAAACGGTGCGCTCCTCGGCCGGCAACCATGAATCTTCGTTTAGTTCTACGAAAACGAATTGGCAATGTTTTGCAATTTCATCGACATCCGCGAGGCTGCGAATATGAAAGCCCTGCAGGATGAACGGCGTCTCGAGCCAAGGGCGATCGAGTTCACAAACATACATGCCGACTTTCAGCCCGCTGACTGCAATCTTTACGACACGCTTTTCGTGCAGTGTTCGGCCCGGTCGCACAATCGCTTTTTTATCCATTATTCGATGCTCTCGAGGACGTCCGCCTACCCTGGGCCGACGTCGTTTGAGTCTAGTACAAACGCGCTACCCTGCCGCAAGCCGGTGTTGGTTTACACTGAGTGACCCATTTTTGAGCTTAATAATGATGGCAACGACGATATTTCGCGTTCCGGTTTTGAATCGGGCGCTGGCCGCCCTGGCGAGTGTGATTCTTGCCGCGCTGGGTTGGCGTGTCGTCGGTTCACTGCCGCAACAACGCAAATATGTGCTGATCGGTGCGCCGCATACCAGCAACTGGGATTTTCCGTTGATGCTGCTCGCGGTGCTGAAAATTGGTATGGATGTGCATTGGCTGGGTAAACACACCTTATTCAAAGCGCCGTTCGGCAGCGTGATGCGGTGGCTTGGCGGTATCGCGGTCGATCGCGGCAAATCGAATAATCTGGTCGCGCAATTGATCGAACTTTTTCGCGAACGCGATGAACTGGTGTTGTTGATTCCACCCGAGGGTACACGTACTCAGGTCGATCGCTGGAAAAGCGGGTTTTATTACGTGGCATCCGGTGCTGAGGTGCCGATCCTGCTCGGCTTCGTCGATGCCGGGCGCAAGCAGTTAGGATTCGGCCCAGTGTTTAATACATCCGGCAATTACGCGGTCGATCTCGTGGAGATTCAAAAATTCTATGCCGATAAGCGCGGTATTCGACGCTGATCATCAGCGCGATATTTGCTATTTCAATTTCAGCGCAGTGCGGAAACGGTAAAAATTCCGAGCAAGGTAAGAGTCAGCGAACCGATAACGTGCAGCGCGATCGTGCCACAGGCGATGGTGATTTTGCCTTGCTGCAGCAGCGCCACGACCTCGGCCGAGAATGTCGAAAAAGTCGTTAAGCCGCCAAGAAAGCCGGTAATTATAAATAGACGCCATTCGGGCGGCAGGCCCGGATTGCTGCCGAAATACGCCGCCGCGACGCCAATCAAATAACCGCCGAGCAAATTCGCCAACAGCGTTCCGGGCTGCAGTGACGGCAACGCCGTATTCAAACTAATGCTGAATAACCAGCGTAATACGGCGCCGAGCGACGCACCGACACTGATGGCGGCAATGGCTTGAAACATGGCGATTTCCTTGGGCTGATAAACCTCGCGCTTATTTTGCCAAGTAAACGCGATCAACACACGGGGAATCTCGCGAACCAACAGTTACATGAGCCCGCTATTGCATGTACCAGCCGTGACTCACAACAATCGATTGTCCCGTTAATGCATTGCTGGGAAAACTGGCGAGAAACACGGCCACTTCAGCGACATCGTCGGTCGTCGTAAATTCGCCATCGACAGTGTCCTTTAACATCACCGTGCGCACTACATCCTGTTCGCTGATTCCCAATTCTTTCGCCTGCTCGGGAATTTGTTTCTCGACCAGCGGCGTGCGCACAAATCCGGGACAAATCACATTCGCACGCACACCGTGTTGCGCGCCTTCTTTTGCCAACACCTTACATAAGCCAAGCAGGCCATGTTTCGCCGTGACGTACGGCGCTTTCAATAATGAAGCCTCGTGCGAATGCACCGATCCCATATAAATTACCGTGCCGCCGCGCTTGGCTGGATAGACGCGCTGCAAAAATGCGCGCGTCGTTAAAAATGCACCATCCAAATGAATCGCGATTAATTTTCGCCAGTTGTCGAGCGACAGCGCGTCGATCGGATCGATATGTTGAATACCGGCGTTGCTGATCAATATATCCGGCACGCCGAAGGCTTCGGTCAATGCCGCGAAGCCGCGCTCGACCGCTTCCTCATTGGCAACATCCATCGCTACCGCCAAACCGGTGCCGCCGAGTTTTTCCAATTCCGCGACGGCCGCTGTGGCCGCATCGAGTGAAATATCCGCGATGCACACTTTGGCGCCCTCGCGCACATAGGCGCGTGCAATTTCCAAACCGATACCGCTGGCCGCGCCGGTAATGACGGCCACTTTTCCTGCAAGTTTCATCACGCTCTCCTTCAGTAAAAACATACGAGGTTCAATAAAAATGATTTGCTATTAAAAAAAATAGATCGATGCAATAAAAATGTTTTCTTCGACAGCTAAATTTCTTCGACCGCGATTTCATGCACAACGATGCCTTTATCATCGGGTACGGGCTGCAACCAGCGCGCCTGTTGCAACGCGAGTTTCGCATCGTTGTAGCCTTTATCCCAACGCCATTCGATCGAGCCTTTGGAAAAATTAATATCCTTCGATGATGATCGCCAATCATGTCCCGGATATTGCAGGCGCACGATATGCATGGTGGTGCCACAGCCGTGCGACGCTAATTGTTTAATTTCAGGATCGTCTTTTAATGCGGGCGATAATTTGTCGTATAACGCATGCAATTGTCGGCGCAGATTGTGCGTTTCTGCATACGCTTCGATATGACGCGCCGAGCGCGAAGCAAACATTACTTCCTTTTGCCGCGATTGCACTTGATCGTATGTTTCTGGCTCCGGGCCTTCGGCAAACCATAGATCGACCATAAAACATAATGTATCGACGCGCGGACTATCGTTGATAACAATTTCCAACGGTGTGTTCGAATACAAACCGCCATCCCAATACAGCTCGCCATCGATGCGAACAGGCGGAAATCCCGGCGGTATCGCACCGCTCGCCAGGATATGCTCGATGCCTAAGCGTTGATGTGCGCTGTCGAAATTCACCAATTGCGCCGTCGTTACTTGCAGCGCGCTGACAGTCAGGCGCATTGCCTCGGATGCATTTATCACGTCGACATCGACCAGCTGTTTCAATGTGTCGGCGAGCGGCGCAGTGTCATAAATGCTTGCCTTATCCGGCGACACCGGCAGGCCTAGAATAAATGGATTGAATAACCGCGGCGAAAAAAAACCGGGAATACCTCGTGTTATTGCATCGAACGTCGCATGCCACACATTCATGCGTTGCACCCAGTCGGGCGTTGTGGCGCCAGATATTGCATCGCGATGCGCGACGCCGTCCCAAAATTCTTGTAAGCGCAGCAGGCGATTGGAGATATCGTTACCCGCAATGATTGCAGCATTGATCGCGCCGATCGATGTTCCGATCACCCAATCCGGTGTAAGTTCATGTTCATGCAATGCCTGATAGACGCCCGCCTGATACGCGCCCAGGGCGCCGCCGCCTTGTAATGCAAGAACTATTCGCGGTTTATCGCGCCTAAATGACTTCATATTGGTACTCTCTGAATTACGACGACATCGAGTACTATCGCACGAACGGTATCGATATCAGCAGCTAGGACCATCGAGTTGTCAATAACGTTCACCTGCTTAAAAGTGTCAGGCCGCAGTCCACCGGACCACTATCGATTCACCGAAAGTTGCTCCACCGAAAGAAGCACTGCAGTTTTTATTTACACGTTGCCGGTTGCTGCGGTGAGTGTCGGCAATGGCTTCATGATGGTCGCGAATGAAAAGGTGCGCATATGAGTTCGAATCCGCATAGCCGCGAAAAAATTCTGCATGCGCTTTATGAAGCGGCAGAGCTTGAACACAATCTCATGTGTACTTATTTATACGCGGCCTTCAGCCTCAGAGCGGGTGAAGACGAAGGGCTGAGCGCACACGAGGCCGTTGCTGTCGCGCGCTGGCGCCGTTGCCTGTTCAGCATCGCTGTCGATGAGATGGCGCATCTGACAATGGTATGGAATATCACCGCGGCACTGGGCGGTTCACCGCGCTTCGGGCGCGGCAATTTTCCGCTCGATCCCGGCATGTTGCCGGCGCGTGTCATCGTCAAGCTCGCGCCATTTAACGAAGCGGTGCTGCAACATTTTATTTATCTGGAGCGGCCGGAACATTCCGAGGAGCCCGATGGCGAAGGTTTCGTCGCTGATTTTATGTTCACGCGCTCCAGCGACAAAATTCGCCTGACGCCAATGGGTTTGGATTACGACACCGTCGGCGTGTTTTACGCCAAGCTCAGTGAGAGCCTCGAAGCGCTGGCAAACGAGATCGGCGAAGACGCCGCATTTTGTGGCGATACGGCACTGCAAATAGCGCCGAGCGATGTCGGCCTTGATTTACCGAAACCGGTGCAATGCCTGAAGACTGCACTCGCCGCGTTCACCGCCATCGTGCTGCAGGGCGAGGGTGCACCGGTCGAAATTAAAGATTCGCATTTTCAAAAATTCATCGCGATACGCACTGAATACGCGGCATTAAAAGCCGCCAATCCCGCATTCGAACCGGCATGGCCAGCGGCGGTAAATCCGGTGCAGCGCACACCGATGCGCGCCGGACGCGTGCGTATCGAAGATGAGGAAGCGGTCGCCACCGTCGATCTCGCGAATGCAGCGTACGGTCTGATGTTGCGCTTGATGGCTTATGCCTATGTGATACCGCGACCGCTATCGGAAAAAACACTGGCGATCGATATTGCACTCGGATTGATGCGGGCGATGACGTATCTAGCGGAACGCGCCGCGCGCTTGCCCGCAGGTCCGGCGTCGCCAGGTTGCAATGCGGGTATGTCGTTTATTGCATTGCGCGATGCCGCCGCATTGCAGCCGGGAGCGGCCGCGCGTCGATTTTTTATCGAGCGCCTTGATGAACTCGCAGCCGCGGCCACCGAGTTGGCAGCGAATGCAGATAAGCGTGTCATCGCGGCGTCACGTCAATTAACCGATCTGGCGAAACGCGCTGCGCACGGATTTGAAATTGCTGCGACGACAATACCTACTCAAACCGTTCCCGTGTCGTCACCAACGGCTATTAGTGAAACGCCTCCCACTCGCACCGTTGCGGGAAATACGGAAACCGTGGCCGGAAAAGATCTCACGGTAATTTATGAAGCCAAGAAATGTATTCACGCGCGCTTTTGTGTCACCCAGGCGCCGAAAACATTTCTGGCCAATGTGCCCGGCAGTTGGATCTTTCCCGATGCGATGGACACCGAAGCTCTGGTTACTGCGCTCGTGCAATGCCCTTCGGGTGCGTTGCAATATCGGCGCAACGATGGCGGTGCGGAAGAACCAGCACCACCGGTGAATTTAATTGCAGTGCGCGAAGCCGGACCGTATGCGGTGCGCGCGGATATTCGCCTCGATGGCGAACCAATCGGTTATCGCGCCACGCTGTGTCGCTGCGGTGCATCGAAAAATAAACCGTTTTGCGATTCGTCGCATCATGACATTGAATTCACCGCGACCGGCGAGCCGCCTACCACCACGCAAGCCGATATGCTGAACGTACGCGATGGCATACTCGCCATCGATCCGGAAATCGACGGACCATTGCAACTGCGCGGCAATTTGGAAATCACCAGTGGAACCGGGCGGGTGGTAGCGCGCCTGACGCAAACGCGACTGTGTCGTTGTGGTGCGAGTAACAACAAACCGTTCTGCGATGGCAGTCACGCCAGAGTTGGATTCAAATCGGATTGAAATCGTTATTTACATGAGGAGAAATATCGATGAATCGCAATCATGATTTTACGTTGGCCGAACCGATCAGCCCCGTTGACCATTCGCAAGGACCGGAACACGCCGCCGTCACGTTAGTGGAATACGGCGATTTCGAATGCCCGAGCTGCCGTCAGGCATGGCCCGCGGTAAAAATGGTGCAGCAACGGTTTGCCGGGCGTCTGCGTTTTGTGTTTCGTCATTTTCCGTTAGAGCAGGTGCACCCACATGCACTGCTCGCCGCGCAGGCGGCAGAATGCGCCGGCGCGCAGAAAAAATTCTGGGAAATGCACGATCTGCTTTTTGAACATCAAAGCCATTTGAAGAAACAACATCTGATCGGTTATGCCGAGCAACTGCAGTTGGATCGAGTCAATTTTATTGCTGAATTAGACGACGAGATTTATCTGCAACGCGTGCGCGAACATATCGACAGCGGTGAACGCAGCGGTGTGCGCGCTACCCCAACGTTTTATATCAATGGTCGCCTCCAGGATGTTTCGTTTGGGCTACACGGCCTGGTCGATGGCATCGAAGCAATTTTAGAAAAAAGAGATTAACCGCAGCGCCAAATAAAAACGCCCGGGAAATCCGGGCCTTTTATTTTCTCGCTATAACCACAAGCGCGAAAACTTCTGCATTTCTTCGGCGTTCGCATCGGAGATCGCCCAAAAATTCAGCGTTTCATTGCGCCACGAACACACGTAATAACCGGCATTGGCGACGCAATTAGCCGACTGCGGGGCGGCGCGTTCGTTGGGCCAGACAAATAAATTGATGGGATGCTGGCCATGCCGATACACCAACGCCGCTACCGGTCGACCGGCTAAATAATCGAGCCGACCGCCGGCGAGTGCGAAACCCTGTTCCGCAAAATCGTTCACTGGCGGCGCAAAATCCAATTTGCCGTTGAACCACGGCCGCACGGTGTGCTGATCGCTCGATACGACATCGAGCAGATGATCCGCCTGCAACGAGCGCACATGTTCCGCCACCACGCTATCGATTAGCGCAGAATTCGAAGCAAATTGCGTCATCGGCGTCAACGCCAGCATCAGCGATGCGGCGAGCGCAGCCCCGGCGCCCAAGAGGCTGAAATTTTTCCAGCGCGCTGCGATCGGGACATGCGGCGTCAGCGCCGGATCTTCTTCGTCGCCCACTGCTTGCAATTTAGCGCGCAGATTCGCGGCAAATTCTGCGTTCGGTGAAAAGCGTGGTGCGCGTTCGCGGAATAAACCGCGCAGTTGTATGAGTTGAGTTTGCAACCGAGCGCAATGTTCGCAATGCGTTAAATGCTGCGCGAGTCGCGCTGCGCTGGCCGCATCGAGCTCACCATCGAGATCAGCTTGCAACAGCAGCTCCATTTCGGCGCAATCGCTTTGAGAATGCATCAGTCGCCCTCCGCCACAAGGGTCTGCAATAATAATTGGCGCGCGCGCCATAAACGTGACATCACGGTACCGATTGGTGTTGCGGTAATTTGCGCGATATCTTTATAGGATAATTCTTCGAATTCGCGCAGTACGATGCATTCGCGCAATTCGAGCGGCAGCGTGTCGATTGCTCTTTCGATGTCGGTTCGATTTTTTTCTTTCATCCACGCTGCCTCCGGCCCATCGTCAGGATCAATCAGTTCCGGTATATCGTTCGTCTGACCGCGTGACGTTGAATCGCGATCATCGTTCGAGTGCAGAGTTTCAAGCGGCACCACCATTCCCGCTTTGCGCGAGCGCAGATGTTCGAACGCGGCGTTGCGCACGATCTGAAACACCCACGCGCGCGCATCGCCGCCTTTGTAGCTGCGAAAATACGTCAGCGCGCGCAGCATTGCGTCCTGCACCACATCCTCCGCCGCATGCGTATCGCGCAGCAGCCACATGGCGAGATTGAACGCCGCATCCAAATGCACGAGCACGACTTCGTTGAAATCAGGCGCTGTCATTGCGTATCAATCGATAGGTCCACGAGATTGAGCGTGATCTTAGCAATGTTATTCACCGAACGATAATTTCACCCTGCATGTGCGGGTACAGCGTACAAAAATAACGATACGTCCCCGGTTTGGTAAACGTAAACGCAAATTGATCATTGGTATCGAGCGCCGGCGATTTCAATGCATCGTCGGTGGTGCTTTTGACTGTGTGCGGATCATCGTCGCGATTGACCCAAACCACTTTGCTACCGGCTGCAATGGTTAATGTATTCGGCGTGAACGCGTAATTACTGATAGTCACCGTCTGTGCTGCTTCGTTCGTGCCGGCGAACACCGCGGGCGCAGCGAATAAACTCATTAGAAGCGCGGCAAAATGGCGTTGTCGCCAGTGTTTCAGCGAATAAAACATTACTTCAATCTCCTGCAAAAATAGAATCGAAAAAGCTATCGGTAGTAACGGTGACCGGTCGATCGAGTGTGTGATCGCGAATCGTCAGCGCTGCCTTTCGTGCGGCGACGCTGATATCGGAAACGCCGAGCGCACTACGCAATTGTTCCGCCGGCAATTTGAGTGGGCCAGGTCCGGCCGCTTTACCCGGCGCGGGTTGCGGATAGGCCGTCGACATCGCGGAATGAAATACCACATTGCCTTCGACCTTCTGGATGACCTGATGAATGTGTCCATTCAGAATCGTCACCGAACCGAAGCGACGCAACAATGCCAGCGCTTGCTCGCCATCATCGGTTGCCCAGCCCCAGTCGGCGTAAACGTTCCAGAGCGGAATATGCGTAAACACCACGATCGGCATGCTGGTGGATTTGTCGCGCAGATCGTCGTCGAGCCAGCGCAATTGTTCGGCGCCGAGGTGGCCCCACCCACCGGCTTTGAAATTCAACACATTGGTCAGCGCAATGAAGTGCACGTCGCGATAATCGAAGCTGTACCAACCCTGCGGTGCCTGCGGCGAAAAACGCTTAAAAAATAAATTGGGATCGTCGTTGAGCACGTCATGCTCACCTGGCACGTAATGCGTTTCGAGACGCGTGCTGCCGATCAACTGCGCGGCGGTGTCGAATTCTTCGGGTTTCGATAAATGCGATACGTCGCCGGTATGCAATAGGAAAGCAGGTCGAATCGTGCGCACCTGATCCAAGGCCGCTTGCAATGTGCCACCCGGATCGGGATTCGCCTCTTTGTTGAATCCGATATGGCTGTCGCTGATTTGCGCAAAAACAAAATCGCTGCGCTTGATTTGCGCTGGCAGCGTCGGATCGCCGGCGGCGAATACGCGCGGTACACCCCCGCGCATCATCCACACCACACCAACGCCGGACCATGCGAGGCACCGCAACGCCTCGCGCCGCGCCATAGCCATCGCTAGCTGACGCGGGTTATCGGATCGTTGTTTATCGAAAATAGTGTCGTCGTCGCTCACCATCGTTCTCCTGTAAACCGTTGCTGTTTACAGAGGAGATCGAGTGAGCAGGGGATTTATTCGCGGCATCCCCCATTTATTTTTACTAACCCCCCAGCTTCATGCCGCTACTGATCCTTGATAGCGGTATCGAATTGCATTCCGGAAGTGCAATCACACTGTAATCTTCGGTTGTTAGCGTTGCGGATTTTACGTCTTAAGGGCGCGCAATTTTGGCGCTGGATGCCCCGTCCTGACCCTATTGCGATGAAATTAAAAACTGTTACTGAGAACTTTGGCTTTCTTATAAATGGCAGGGTAGATGAATGTCGTCGTTAGAAAATATTTCCGAACAACGAAATGGATACTATCAATTTATAAGCAACGATCGCTTGCAGGATGTGCCGACGGTTCGAGCGATTACACGATCGATCGAACCTGCGTGGCATGGCGAGGTTTGCGGGGTGGGATCAAGCGAACCGAAAAACTTTGCGACTGAGAAAGGGCGTATAAAAAAGCGATAAGAACGCCAGAAAATCGATTTCTGCGGCTCGCTATTGACTGATTACAAGGGGTGGCGTTCGAAAGATCAAATGCTTGCAGCGAATGCCCCAGCCGGTATGCAAGCTGGGGCGTCTGTGTTTGGCGGTGAGAGAGGGATTCGAACCCTCGAAACGCTATTAACGTTTACACGCTTTCCAGGCGTGCTCCTTCAGCCGCTCGGACATCTCACCAAAACTTTTCGCTGCGCTCGGAATCAACCGCTAGGGTATTCCATCAAAACTTTCGAAGAAAATCGTGGCGCGTGCGAGGGCGGCTACTCTAGCCGAGTGGCCCCGGGTTATCAATTCTTTTGTGGTATCCTCGGCCGCGGTTTTCAGCGGGTAAATGGTATGAAATACGTCATCGTGCCGGTCACGGCCTTCCAACAAAATTGCAGCATTCTCGTGTGCGAAGCGACTCAACGCGCGGCGCTGGTCGATCCGGGCGGCGATGTGTCGCGCTTGCGCGAGGCTTTGCAGAAGCTCGACGTTACGCTCGAAAAAATCTTCCTGACACATGGGCATATGGACCACTGTGGTGGCGCAAATGCATTGCGCGCCGAATTTAATGTGCCGATTGAAGGGCCGCACCGCGAAGATAAATTTTGGATTGATCAGATCGCGGAATCGTGTCGCATGTACGGCCTGCCCGTTACCGAATCGTTCGAGCCCGATCGTTGGCTCGACGATGGCGATACGATCACTTTTGGCGAGCAGACACTGGAAGTTTTATTTTGCCCGGGCCACACACCGGGCAGCGTGGTGTTATTTCATCGCGGCGATCGCATCGCGTTTGTTGGCGATGTGTTGTTTCAAGGCTCGATCGGGCGCACCGACTTTCCGCGCGGCGATTACGACACGCTGATCAATTCGATTCGTCATCAGCTGTGGCCGCTCGGGGATGATGTGCGCTTCGTTCCCGGACATGGCCCGATGTCGACGTTTGGTGAAGAGCGTAAGCACAACCCGTTTGTCGCCGATAAACGTTTCGGCTGATTAAGGAAATAGCCATGCGATTTTCGATGCTCGATACGCGATTGGCGCGTTGGGGATTTTATCTGGCGTTGATCGGCATTACGGTGCTGGCGCTGATACCAGCACACGATGTACCGGCCAGCACCGGTTGGGATAAGGCAGATCATTGGCTGGCGTTTTTCACGCTGTCGCTGCTCGGAGCGCACGCTTATCCGCAGCAACCGTTTTGGCGCCGCTTAGCGATTGTGTTAGTGCTGTATGGTATCGGTATCGAGCTGGCACAATGGTGTACACCCGATCGCGATGCCGATTGGCATGACGTTGTCGCCGATTCGATCGGTATCGCCGCTTATGGTTTTTTCAGTGCCTGCTGCGATTGGATAGCGCGGCCTCGCGCCGCATCGGAGTAGGCAATTATTTTTAGGTAGTTTCGCGCCGAGCAATGAAACATCTGCTAATCGTTTTTCATTCGCAATCCGGCTCAACCGAATTGTTGGCGCGCGCGGTATTGCGTGGCGCACGGCGGGAAACCGATATCGAGACCCGACTGCTGCGCGCAGTCGATGCGACCACCGCTGATTTGTTATGGGCCGATGCAGTGTTATTCGGCTCGCCGGAAAATTTCGGTTATTTATCGGGCGGCCTCACCGATTTTCTTGCCCGCACGTTTTATCCCTATCAGCAATTGGCGCCCGGCCGTTTGTTGCCCTACGCGATGTTCAGTAGCACCGGCAACGATGGTCGGGGCGCGGTAACGCAGTTGCAACGTATCGTCGTCGGCTATCCGATGCGCGAGGTGACAGAGCCCATCATCATTCGCGGCGAGGCCGATGCGCTCGGGCTGCAGCGTTGCGAGGAATTGGGCCAGACATTGGCGGCAGGTTTGTCGTTGGGGATTTTTTGAAAAATCGCGAATCTGTGTCCATACTCTGGGCATCTTTTTGTTAGTCCTCCCAAGATGGTCGGATCGTTACTGACAGGAATCAGGCATTCCTGGCAGTGTAAGGTCGGCTCTTGTATTCGTCTCTGCGCAAACGTATTTCTTCTCTGTTTATTCCGACGCTGATCCTGGTGGTATTAATCCACGAGATATGGACCACGCCGATTTATACGGATCGCGATCTCTCTGAGATACGCGAGGCTGCGGTCGCGCTTGCGAAACAGGGCGATGGCGATACGGCGCTCGAACGCCTGCGTGCGTTATCCGAAGTGGCGCCAGACAATCGTGCGGTCTGGGGCGATTATCTCAGCGTGCTAGTTAGGACCGGCCACGATCAACAGGCTTTGACGCTGTATCGAAATAATGGCGCCAAAGCGCTGCCCGATTACACGCTGGCAGAATTATTTGATGCCGCACTGCGTCAACACGATGCGGTATTGGCACGCCAAATTGCCGATCGCGAAATTGCGCAAAGCCAAAATCGCGAAGCTATTACCGCCGCGCGCGCGCAGGCATTAAATGATTCCGGCTTGCTTCCAACGCCTCCAGTGGCGGAGCAGGGCGCTGCGCAAATTGCAGCGCTAGCGACTGTTGCTGCACCAAGTTCTGTGCAGCAGCCATCTGCGTCGAACAAAGCCGCAGCAGTTGCGGCAAATGTGCAAGTCTCCCGCAATCGCACCACGAGGAATCAGGCTGGCGCGCGGCAAGTATTTCGATCGGTTGCGCCGCCAGCTGAAAGTGTGACGCCAACTCCCGTAGCGCCAATCGAATCGCGCTCGCTCGCTGATGAAGTGCGCACTGCGGTACGTGCGGCCGAGCAGGCTCCCGCTGCAGAGCGCGCCATGCAGGCGCAGGCAGCGCTGCCGCTTATTGGCGAATATGAAGCGTCGCTCGCCGCCGGCTCAACAGAGCTGCGCAACGCCAAGCTGGATCATGTGCGAGCGCTGACGCTCGCTAATCGTCTTGACGAGGCCGCGGCATTATTCGAATCGCTCGGTCCCACTGAACAAATGCCTTTGTACGGTTTGATGAACGGCGCCGATTTATATGCGCGTCGGCACCAACCGGAGCGAGTGAAAACATTGCTCGATCAAGCCGAGCAGATGCAGGCGGATTCACGCAGTACTTTGCTCGCGCAATTTTATAATCAGCTCGATATGGAGCAATTCGATCGTGCGGCGACCACGCTGTCCCGCTTGCGTGGCATTTCGCGTGATGCTATTTCGCAGCGCGATACTGAAATTATCGCTGCGATGTTTGCGGCGTATCAGAATCATCTCGACGAAGCGCAACAGCGATTGGAGCGGTTGCGTGATGCGTCGCCCGATAATGGCGAGATACAGCTTCGACTTGCGCAAATCTATCGTTGGCGCGGGTGGCCGCGACGGGCGCTCTCCGAATACCAAGCGGCGACAAAGAATTTCGATGATGGCGTTCCAGCGCAGGTCGGCGAAGTCGCCGCGCGCAACGATCTGCATGCGTTCCAAGCCGCACATCAGCAATTACGGCAATTGGCCGAATCGACGCCGACTCATCCTGATGTCGTGCAGGCGCTGCAAGAACAGGCACAGCGCGATCGCTGGGCCTACAGCGCGCAAATACTTGCAGGTCAGTCGAGCGGTAGTCCGGTGACCGGCAGCGGCGATATCGCATTCGATCAGAAGTTATATGCGCCACCACTCGACGATCATCTGCGCGCATTTGTTCATCAGCGTTACGACTGGGCGAATTTTCCGGAAGGAAATGGCAGTGCCAATCGTCTCGGTATCGGCGGTGATTATCGCTCGCCGTCATTCGATATTGCGGCTGAAGTCAGCGATCGGATTCCCGGCGGTCATCTCGGCGCGGCGGTCAGCGGTGAGTGGAAATTGGATGATCGTTTTAGTGCATTCGGTGAAGTGCAAACCGATAGCACGCAAATTCCGCTACGCGCATTGCGCGCCGATATCGACGGTCATTCGATGACTGCGGGCGCCCAGTATCGTGCCGACGAAAGCCATGCTGCTCGCGCGAGTTACAGTCGCACCGATTTCAGTGATGGCAATAAGCGCGATGCTATCGCCGCGCAATATCAGCAGAGCATTTATCACGATGCGCACAACCAACTCAGCGCTATCGCGCAAGGTTATTACGGGCGCAATTCGGCTGGAAATGATGTGCCTTATTTCAATCCGGATAGCGAAACATCGATCGGTGCGGCTGTCATTTACGACGGCATTTTATGGCGGCGGTATCAGCGTTCATGGTCGCAGCGTTTGCAGTTCGGGGCGGGTAATTATTCGCAACAACATTTTGGTAGTGGCGCCATCTGGGACGTCGAATATGAACAGCGCTGGCAATTGAGCGATGCGCTGAATTTCAATTACGGCGCGCTTTACCGCAGCCGTATTTACGACGGCGGTCGCGAGGGTTATAGCGCGGTATTCGGCGGCGTGAACTGGCGTTTTTGAGGCGGAAATAATTGCAATGCAATATCAAACGGTAGTCGATCATCTCCTGGCGTTCGCGTATTACTATCCGTTATTCATGTCTTATGTATGGATGTGCGGCGGTTTGTATTATCGCTATCACTGGGAGCGCTCGAGCCTGCCGGGGCAGCCGCCGCAATTGTTGAAATATCCGGGCGTATCGATTCTGGTGCCGTGCTTCAACGAGGCCGAGCAGTTGCATGAAACATTGTTGCATCTGTCGAAGATCGAATACCCGGATTACGAAATCATCTGTATCAACGACGGCAGTCGTGACAATACCGCGCAAATTCTCGATGCGCTGACTCGGCAATACGAGCGTCTGCGCGTCGTGCATCTGACGACGAATGGCGGCAAGGCGCGCGCGTTGAATGTCGGCGCATTGATGGCGACGCATGAAATTCTCGTTTGCATCGATAGCGATGCGGTACTCGATCCGCACGCGGTAACCTGGCTGGTTGCGCAATTTGAAAATTCGCCGCGGTTGGGTGCGGTCACGGGTAATCCGCGCATTCGCAATCGCTCGACATTACTCGGCAAAATTCAGGTCGGCGAGTTCTCGTCGATCATCGGTTTGATCAAGCGCGCACAGCGTATTTATGGCCGCATTTTTACTGTGTCCGGTGTGGTCGTCGCATTTCGGCGCGCGGCGTTGCAGCGGATCGGGTTCTGGCATTCCGATACTGCGACTGACGACATCGATATCAGCTGGCGTTTGCAGCTCGAACACTGGGATATCCGTTATGAGCCGAATGCATTGTGTTGGATTCTGATGCCGGAAACTTATCGCGGTTTGTGGCGGCAGCGGGTGCGCTGGGCGCGCGGTGGTGCCGAGGCGGCTCTGCGTTATGGCAGGTCGATGTGCAGGTGGCGCAAGCGGCGCATGTGGCTGGTGCTTGCCGAATATTGGTTGAGCGTCGCTTGGAGTTATTTGCTGGCAATTATTGTGACGCTGTGGTTGCTCGGAAAATTTATGACGTTGCCGGCCGATCTACATGTGCCGACCATCGTGCCGGGTTGGCACGGCGTGGTATTGGCGTCGACATGTCTGCTGCAGTTTTTCGTCAGCCTGCTGATCGATGGGCGTTACGAGAAAAATCTACTCAGAAATTTTTTCTGGATGATCTGGTATCCGTTGGCGTATTGGCTGATTACGGTGTTTACCACCGTGATTGCAGTGCCGCGCACATTATTCAGTCGCCGGCGCAGCGGTACCTGGGTCAGCCCCGATCGTGGGGTACGTGAAGCCGATGCCGCATAAGCTCCATTGCACCTGTTTTCGACGCGAGATATGACAATGAACAGCCGCAACAATCCACTGATTATCGATCGCGCAGATCTGGTGCCGCCCGGTCAGAAAGCGACGGCATGGGGCATCACGCTCCTGTTCTGGGGGGCTTTGCTTTATTTATGGCAACCGCTGCTCAGCCTGATTGCGTGGGGGCTGAATATTCATCTGTTCTACAACCATATGATTTTGCTCGGCGGCTACCGTACTTTTCTCGATCTGCTGGCGATGTATTTATCGGTTATCGCGGTGCTTGGTGGCGGGTTGATTCTATGGGCTCGCATTAATCAATGGCGCTTTCGCGGCAAAGAGCGTCGTACCGGTCTCGATTCGACCGATATGCCGGCGTTGTGCGGCAGCTTTGGTCTCGAATTGAGCGATATTGAGGCCATGCGCAGCCATCGCAGCATAGCGGTCACCTTCGTGGCGGATGACAGAGTTACTCTCAACACCAATGATTAAGCGTCGGATTTCCTTACAAAAATTGGATATCCCCCGACTTCCGTATTGTTTTAAGTAATTGAGAAAGCATGATTTTGTGACAGAGGTCTCAAAATTGCTTATAACTGAACATCGTTACTTGTCCATCCGGGAAATTCCAAATGAGCCGTATAATTTCCGCGCTGCTGTTAACTGTGTTGTCGACACTGGCATCAGCTTATTCCGTCACCATTGATCAGGTCGTTAACAGCGACGCCAATCTGTTTTACACCGATTGGGGGCATTGGTTCACGATGCCGGGCGACAATGGCGTGAATGCTCCCGGGTCGGAGCCAGCGAGTTCGGTACCGTTTAATTTTGGCGGCTTAAATTCGGTGTCGATTACCGCAAGCGGTGCGGTGACTCAGGATCTCAATGCCGCATTCGATCCTAATGGTGTGTGCGTCAGCAACTGTGGCTCAATCCTGTTTCCGAACAGCGATTTTCGCGCGTCAGGGCTGACGGCGTATTCACTGATCGGGATTTGGAGCCGCTCGGCAACTGAAATTGATCCTTTCTATACCACTGATCTCGGCTGGCGAGATATCGATAGTGGGCTCGGTTTATTGCTGATCGGTAGCGCGCGCGATCTTGTGGTACCTGACTTCAGTTCTGCGTATTTATTCCTAGCAGTGAACGACGGCGGTTTTGCCGACAATAGCGGTCACTACGATGTACGGCTCACCGCTAGCGTGCCGGAGCCCGGAACCATCTCCCTGTTGGCTATCGGTCTGATCTGTCTGGTGCTGGCGCGTCGTCGCATTATCTGAACGGACGTGGCATAAAAAGCCGCCTTTTCGGCGGTTTTTTTCTTCGGGGCGAGTTCTTTGGTTATTTGGAGCCGCTGCTTCGTTCTGCGAGCAATAACTGCAAAAACGCATTCGCTGCGTTAGACAAGCTGCGTTCGCGATGCATCACGACGCCGAGGTTGCGACTCATTTTTTGTCCGCTCAAGGTAAGGCCGCATAGTGAACTGTCGATGAGCGTTTTCGGCAGCACACTCCAGCCCAATCCAATCGATACCATCACCTTGATCGTTTCCAGATAATTGGTAGACATGGATACGTCGAGCGGCAGTTTCTGTTCTTCAAATAGCGCTTTGACGATGCGCCCGGTGTACGTATTCAGGCCGGGCAGAATCGCGCGATATTGACTCAGCGCGCGCGCGTTGACGGTTTTTTTATTCGCGAGCGGATGATTGCGTGCGATGGTAACGACGAGCTCATCGTTCCAAATTTCAATTTGTTGCAGCGATGGTTTCGCTTCGGGCGCTAGCGTGATGACACCGAGTTCGACTTCACCCAACAGCACGCGCCCATACGCTTCTTCGGAATCGAGAAAATCGATATCGAGCCGCACGTCGGGATATTGCTGCGAAAACTTTTGCAGCACCTCGGGCAGCCGATGCAGGCCCATGTGATGGCTGATACCCATCGTCAGCAAGCCAGTCACGCCGCCGCGCAAATCCTGAATATGCCGTTTTGCTACGCGTAATTCCTGGAGCACGATTTGCGAGTGCGGCAACAAGGCGCGGCCGGCTTCCGTCAGCGTGATCTGCCGGCCGATGCGATCGAACAGACTGCAGTCGAGCTGTTGTTCGAGCAGCGCGATGCGCTTGCTGATCGCCGGTTGCGTCAAATGCAATTGCTCGGCCGCGCTGGAGAACGAGCCGAGTTCGGCGACGGCGGCGAAGGCCTGCAACAGTTGGGTATCCATGGATTTATCTATTCTCAATAGGAATCGTTTCTATAAAAAATATGAATTTGTTTTATTTGTCAATGATTCTTACACTGCGAGCCACTAGTCGGAACTGCGAGGGTTCTCCCTCTGGGACACGCGGCAAGTACATCCGTGTAGCTCGTCAGCGACATCCCTGTCGCTGACGGTCCCTGAGGGAGAACCCTCCATCTCCTTGATCGCAGAATTCCAATAGCAATTGCCCAATGAGGTGCGTGATGGCAGGCAAAACGCTCTACGACAAATTGTGGGATGCGCATTTGGTGAAAATGCGCGATGACGGCACGGCATTGATTTACATCGATCGCCAGTTGCTGCACGAAGTGACTTCGCCGCAGGCATTCGAAGGTCTGCGCCTTGCCGGTCGCAAGCCGTGGCGCATCGACGCGAATATCGCGACGCCCGATCACAACGTGCCGTCCGCAGTGATTGAGCGCAGCGCCGGCCTTGCTGGTATCGCCGATGAAGTGTCGCGTATTCAGGTACAGACGCTCGATGAAAACTGCGACGACTTCGGCATCAAGGAATTCAAGATCAACGATGTGAACCAGGGCATCGTGCACGTGATCGGTCCGGAGCAGGGTTTGACGTTGCCGGGTATGACCATCGTCTGCGGCGATTCGCACACCGCAACGCACGGCGCGCTCGGTGCGCTTGCACACGGCATCGGCACTTCCGAAGTTGAGCACGTACTCGCGACGCAATGTTTGATTCAGAAAAAATCGAAAAATTTTCTCGTCAAAATTAACGGCAAGCTCGGCGCCGGTGTGACGCCGAAAGATGTCGTGCTCGCCGTGATCGGCCAAATCGGCACCGCTGGTGGCAATGGCTGTGCGATTGAATTCGGCGGCGATGTGATGCGTGCGATGTCGATGGAAGGCCGCATGACGGTATGCAACATGGCGATCGAAGCCGGTGCGCGCGTCGGCATGGTGGCGGTTGATGACATTACACTCGACTACGTTAAAGGCCGTCCTTATGCGCCGAAAGGCGAGCAGTGGGAACAGGCCGTCGCGTATTGGAAAACACTGCACACCGATGCCGATGCGAAATTCGATCGCGTCGTCGAAATCGACGGCGCTGCGATCAAGCCGCAGGTGAGCTGGGGCACATCGCCGGAGATGGTCGTATCGATCGATGCGAATGTCCCGAACCCGGCTGATTTTACCGATGCAGGGAAACGCCGCGCCGTCGAACGCGCGCTCGAATACATGGGTTTAACAGCGGGGCAACCAATTACTAGCATTCAACTTGACCGCGTGTTTATCGGCTCGTGTACGAATTCGCGCATTGAGGATTTGCGTGCGGCCGCGAGTGTAGTGAAAGGTAAAAAAGTGGCGGCGACGATTAAGCAGGCATTGGTAGTGCCTGGTTCCGGTCAGGTAAAAGCACAGGCCGAAAAGGAAGGGCTCGATAAAATTTTTATCGAAGCCGGTTTGGAATGGCGCGAGCCGAGCTGCTCGATGTGTCTGGCGATGAACGCCGATAAATTATTGCCGGGCGAGCACTGCGCCGCGACCTCTAACAGAAACTTCGAGGGGCGGCAGGGCTTCGGTGGCCGCACGCATTTAGTCAGCCCTGCAATGGCGGCTGCCGCGGCAATCGCCGGCCACTTCGTCGACATTCGGGAGGTTATGCAATGAAACCATTTACCGTACTGACCGGCATCGCTGCGCCGATGGACCGCGCCAATGTCGATACCGACATGATCATTCCGAAACAGTTTTTGAAATCGATCAAGCGCAGCGGTTTCGGCCCGAATCTGTTCGACGAATTGCGCTATCTCGATGAAGGTCAGCCGGGTCGCGATAACAGCAAGCGGCCGCTGAATCCGGAGTTTCCGCTGAATTTTGCACGCTACAAAAATGCATCTGTATTGCTCGCGCGCGAAAATTTCGGCTGTGGTTCGAGCCGCGAACACGCGCCGTGGGCGTTGGAGGATTACGGTTTTCGCTGCGTGATCGCACCCAGTTACGCCGATATCTTTTTCAATAATTGTTTCAAGAACGGCATCCTGCCGATCGTGTTGGGCGCGGAGATTGTCGACAAACTGTTCAAGGAAATGTACGCGCAGGAAGGCTATCAGCTGACGATCGATTTACCGGCGCAGAAAGTACGCACGCCGAGCGGTGAGGAGTTCACGTTCGAAGTCGGCGAGTTCAGTAAGTATTGTCTGATCAACGGCCTCGACGATATCGGTCTCACGTTGAAGGATGCCGATGCGATCAGCACCTTCGAGCAGCAATGGCAGCAGCGTGCGCCGTGGCTGTTCAATCCGCTTCAATAAACTTTCATTTGTTCGAGAAACGATTTAGCGCTTTCGGAGAAATTCATGAGCAAAAAAATTCTGCTGATTTCCGGTGATGGTATCGGTCCGGAAATCATGGTTGAAGTGCGCAAGGTGCTCGATGTCGTCGAGCGGCGTTTCAATTTGGCGTTGAGCTATGACGAGGCATTGATGGGTGGCGCGGCAATCGACGCGACCGGTGGCCCATTGCCTGAAGAAACACTGACGAAAGCACGCGCGTGCGATGCGATTTTGTTTGCGGCGATCGGCGGGCCGAAGTGGGATAAACTCGATCGCGCGATTCGCCCGGAAAAGGGTTTGCTGAAACTGCGTTCAGAGCTCGGTTTATTCGGCAATTTGCGTCCGGCAATTTTGTATCCGCAACTCGCCGATGCGTCATCGCTGAAAAAAGAAATTGTCGCCGGACTCGATATTTTGATCGTGCGTGAATTGACTGGCGGTATTTATTTCGGCGAGCCGCGTGGAATTCGCACGCTGGCGAACGGCGAACGCGAAGGTTTCAACACCGACAAATATTCGGAGTCGGAAGTGCGTCGTGTCGGCAAACTCGCGTTTGAGTTGGCGCGCAAGCGCAGCAAGAAAGTGTGTTCGGTCGATAAATCGAACGTGCTCGAATCGACGATTCTGTGGCGCGAAGTGATGGAAGAACTCGGCAAGGATTATCCCGATGTCGAGCTGACGCATATGTACGTCGATAACGCGTCGATGCAATTGGTGCGCGCGCCGAAGCAGTTCGATGTGATCGTCACCGGCAATTTGTTCGGCGATATTCTCTCCGACGAAGCGGCGATGCTGACCGGCTCGATCGGCATGTTGCCTTCCGCGTCGTTGAACGAAAGTGGTGCCGGCATGTACGAGCCGTGCCACGGTTCTGCACCGGATATCGCCGGTCAGGGCAAAGCCAATCCGCTGGCGATGATGCTGTCAGCGGCGATGATGTTGCGCTATTCGCTGAACGCACCGGAAGCGGCGGATGCGATCGAGAGCGCCATAGGTAAAGTGTTAGACCAGGGCTTGCGCACACCGGACATTTATACGGCGGGTACACAATTGGTGAATACCGCGCAGATGGGCGATGCGGTAGCAAAGGCATTAACGAATTAATTCGAAGCACTTAGCGAAGCGCCGGGAGTATGTTGCAGGACCGCCGGCGACACGATGTCGCCGACGGAGCCTACAGGGATGTACTTGCGGCGTTCCAGCAACATATTCCCGGTGCGCAGCGAGCCGAATCGCTTGCACGGAACTCAACATCAGGTGAATGAAATGAAAACAGTCGGTTTCGTAGGTTGGCGCGGTATGGTCGGCTCCGTGTTGATGGAGCGCATGCAAGCAGAGAATGATTTCGAAGGCATCGAACCAGTATTTTTCACCACGTCGAATGTCGGCGGCGCTGGCCCCGTATTTGCTGGTGGTGCGCCACTGAAAGATGCGAACTCGATCGATGAATTAAAAAAACTCGACGCGATTATTTCGTGTCAGGGCGGCGATTACACCACGGAAGTATTTCCGAAACTGCGCGCAGTCGGCTGGCAGGGTTACTGGATCGATGCGGCATCCACGCTGCGTATGGAAAATGACGCAATCATTATTCTCGACCCGGTGAACGGCGATCTGATTCGCGACGGCATCAAGCGCGGCGTGAAAAATTTCATCGGTGGCAACTGCACCAACAGCATTCTGTTGATGGGCGTGAATGGTCTGTTTCGCGAAGGCTTGGTCGAATGGGTCAGCTCGATGACTTACCAAGCGGCATCGGGCGGTGGCGCCAATCACATGCGCGAATTGCTGAAAGGCATGGGCGTGATTCATGCGTCAGTGGCCGATCAACTGGCGACACCTTCGTCGTCGATTATCGATATCGATCGCAAAGTGGCGCAGACGATTCGCGAAGACGTACCGCACGAATTTTTCGATGCGCCGCTCGCTGGCGGTTTGATTCCGTGGATCGACAAGCAGCTCGATAACGGCCAATCGAAAGAAGAATGGAAGGGACAGGCCGAGGTGAACAAAATTCTGGGCACTGAAAAAACAATTCCGGTCGATGGCCTGTGCGTGCGTATCGGTGCGATGCGCTGCCACAGCCTCGCGCTGACGCTGAAGCTGAAGAAAGATCTGCCGCTGGCTGAGATCGAAGCGCTGATTAAATCCGGCAATCCATGGGTTAAGTGGGTGCCGAATCAACGCGAGATCACCGCGAAGGAATTGACGCCAGCTTCGATCACCGGCGGCTTGGAAATCGGTGTTGGCCGTGTGCGCAAACTGAACATGGGGCCCGAGTACATCAGCGCGTTCGTTATCGGCGATCAATTACTGTGGGGTGCCGCCGAACCGTTGCGCCGCATGTTGCGCATTCTGCGCGAAACCGTTTGAACAGGAGTTGGGTATGAGCGCGCGTCAACTGACAATTGCAGTAGTGGGCGCGACCGGCGCGGTGGGCGAAACATTGCTCACCGTGTTGGCCGAGCGCGAATTTCCGATCGCGAAGATTTACATCGTTGGCAGCGGCGACAATCCTGATGACACCGCTATGTTTGCGGAGCGTCCGGTACAGGTAGAGGCGATCGCTGATTTCGATTTCAGCCGCTGTCAGCTGGTATTTTTCTGTGCGCCGGCAGCGGTTGCCAAAAAGTACGCGCCGATCGCAGTGAAGGCGGGTTGTTGGGTCATCGACACCAGCAGCCAGTTTCGGCTCGATCGGAAGGTGCCGTTGGTGGTGCCTTCAGTCAATGGCGACGTGCTGGCGGAGCTACGCGCGCCGCAGATAATTGCCAGCCCGGCCGCCCATGTCGTCCAGGCGGCGACCGTGCTGTCGCCGTTGCAGAAGAAGTTTGGTTTGAGTACGGTCAGCGTGGCCACGATGCTGGCGGTATCGGCCCTCGGTAAACGCGGCGCCAATGAACTTGCCGGCCAGACCGCGCGCCTGCTGAATGCCCAACCCGTTAAGCAACAGGTATTTCCGTCGCGGATCGCTTTTAATCTCATCCCCGCGTTTGACGCTCCGCATGAAAGCGGCTATACCCTCGAAGAATCCGAAGCCGCTGCTGAAATTAAAAAATTGTTGAAGGATGAACAGCTTGAGACCGGTATCAGCCTGGTTTTCGCCCCGGTGTTTTATGGCCATAGCCAAATCCTCCAGGTCGAAACTAAGGAGCCGGTGACTCCAGCGGTTGCGCGCGCACCACTGAAGGCAGAAGCGTCCATTAAACTTGCCCGGTCCAGCGATAATGTCGTCAGCGCTGTTGATAGCAGTGGTGGCAATGACGTGGTGCATATCGGGCGAATTGCGCAGCCGACCGGTGCTACCCGCCGTCTGACCTTGTGGTCGGTGGCTGACAATATGCGAAAAGGTGCGGCAGTTAACATTGTCGAAATTGCCGAAACCTTGCTAAAAAACCATTTGTAACTACTATTTACGCTATTTACTGAAGAACTTTTCTAGCTTTTTTGGATGCCGAGGCGAAGAACCAGCCTGCAGGATGGGCGCTCAATGCCTACGACAAAACTCTCAGCGAGACGACAGGGTAAATAATATGGTGCGTAAGAAGCTCGCCATCGCGGTGCTGGCCATCAGTGCGCTACAAGCGACCTATGCCAATGCTATGGGCTTGGGAAATCTGTCGATTAAATCGGCACTCAACCAGCCTCTCAATGCGGATATCAAGCTTCTCGATACCGGCGATCTCGATCCTACGCAAGTCAAAATCCAATTGGCAACGTCCGAGGATTTTCAGCGTGCAGGCGTTGATCGCGATTATTTCCTGACCAATTTGCATTTCAGTGTCGATATGGACGGCCATGGCGGCGGCGTTATTCATGTCAGCACGCGCGAGCCGGTCGTTGAGCCCTATCTGAATTTCGTGATCGAAGCGCGCTGGCCGAACGGTCGACTGCTGCGCGAATTTGCCGTGTTGCTGGATCCGCCGACGTTTAGCGGCAACCGTGCGACGGCACCGGTGGCACCAGCGACGAGCTCGGGAATTTCGACGGTGCAACACGCAAAAAAGGCGCCGGTGCAGCCGCCGACTATTAGCTCGGAAACAGAGACTTCTGCTGCTGCACCGTCCGCTGATATGTCGCTACCCAGCACCGGTAAACCGGGCGAATATCGTGTGCAGGTGTATGACACGCTGTCGAAAATTGCCGCTAAAAACAAACCGGCGAGCGATGTGACTGTCGCTCAGACCATGGTCGCCATTCAGCGCGCCAACCCGCAGGTATTTATTAACAATAACGTCAATCTGATTAAATCGGGTTACGTGCTGCGTCTGCCAACGGCCGATGAGGCGCGCGCCACCACCGCCGATCAGGCGGCGCAGGATGTCGAAGCACAAACGGCGAGCTGGCGCGGTGGCTCCGCGCGCTCGACGGCTTCAGCACCAGTGAGCGGTCCGCAATTGGACGCAAGCACTCCCGAGCCGTCCAAGAAAGAAGGCGGTTATCGCGAACAGGCGCGGTTGTCGATTGCCACGCCGGGCGAGGGCGATAAGAGTGCCGCCGGTAGCGGTGCGGGTGGCGGCAAAGGAACCGAAGCGCTTCGGAATCAACTGGCAGCAAGTCAGGAAGCGCTTGAGAAAGGGAAGCGCGATAACCATGAACTGCAATCGCGCCTGGACGATATGGAGCGCCAGATTGCCACGCTGCAACGCCTGATCACGCTGAAAGATGATCAGTTGACCGCGCTGCAGACAAAAGCGGCCGACAAAGCGGCTCCGGCGCAACAACCTGCGCCTGTTGCCCCGGCACCAGCTACGACTTCGACACCCGAAACTGCTGCGGCGCCGACTGAAGCTCCTGCAGCTACACCGCCGGCGGCGCAGGCTGAGCCTCCAAAACCTGCAGCAGCACCTACGCCCGCTGCTAAGCCGGTGGTTAAACCTGCCGTCGCACCTGAGCCGAGTTTGCTCGATCGTCTCATGGCGAATCCGCTGTATTTGGCAGGTGGCGCCGGTGTGGTATTGCTCGCACTAATTGGCTTGTTCGTCGCCAAACGTCGTAAGGACGCGGAAGAAGAGGAAGAGTCGACCGATTACACGTTTGACGAGCAGGATAACTTTCAGTTTGCGACCGCCGATCTGGATACTGCATCGATCAGCGATAACGCCATCACGCCGGCACCTGCAGAGACTGCCACCGATGATGTGATGGCACCGGATTTCGGGGCCGAGGCACCTCCCAAAGCAGCGCAGCCGCAAACGGGTGATGCGATCGCGGAATCGGATATTTACATCGCCTACGGCCGCTACCAGCAAGCCGTTGACCTGTTGTCGAATGCAATCAATGCCGAACCGAATCGCAGCGATCTGCGCGTCAAGCTGCTCGAGGTTTACGTTGAAATGCGTAACAAAGACGCATTTCGTCAGCAGTTCGTGGCGCTGCATAGTCTGGGCGACAGCGATGCGGTCGCCAAAGTCAAAGACATGCTGTCGTCGGTCGATGGTGTTTCCGATTGGTTGGTGGACCTACCGAGCAATACGCCGAGCTGGAGCAATGCTTCGCTGACTGCGGCGGCTGCGACTACCGCTGCCGTTACGTCGGAGTGGGCGTCCCCGCAGGACGAAGAAGTTGAGCCGGAACTCGATCTGCCGGCCGATGAACTCGGAGAGCTTGATCTCGATCTCGATGACAACCTGGATTCATCCTCATCGCTGGCTGCCTTCGATGATCTGGATTTCACCGCGCCCGCGACTGAGTTGACCAGCGAGCTTGAACTGGATTTGGATGCGGACGGTATCGATGAGCTGGATGTGGCCGATGCTACCGATGACGAATTCGAGACGCCGCAATCGCTTGCGGAGCCCCAATCTCAGCCCTATATCCCGCCTCAACCCCCTGTCCAATCTCAGTTTAATGCGGGTACCGCGTTCGAGATGGGGCTGTCGGATAATCCGGAAGAGGGCTTTGAGCTTGATCTCGGCGATGAGGACCTCGACCGCGCGTTACGCGAGATGGGCGACAGCGGTGAGCTGGGCGATCTGGAAGCGATGGCCGATAACCTGCGCGATATCGATTTGTCGCCGGCTCCGATCGCCGAAGAGCGCGATATCGATGCCGCCTTTACGAATAATGCATTCGATAACGACTTAGGCGCCGATTTGGAGTTGCCGGAAGAGTTCGATCTGAGCAGTGCTGCCGAAGAGTTACCGGATATCCAGCGCACCGATATGTCGTTCGACGAGCTGGTGCTGCCGGAAGAATTCGAGCACAACCCCGCCGTCGCAGAAGCTCCTGCTGCACCGACATTTGACGCACCGCCGCCGGCTTTCGAGCCGGCCCCGGTACTTGAGGCCGGCGATGATTTTGATTTCTTGTCCGATACCGACGAGATCGCGACCAAGCTCGATTTAGCGCGTGCTTACATCGACATGGGCGATACCGATGGTGCGCGCGATATTCTCGACGAAGTGCTGCAGGAAGGCAGCGACGTGCAAAAACAAGAAGCTTCCTCACTGATTAGCCGCATCGGCTGACAATGTCGGCGCAGACAGACGCGGCGCAGTTTGCCGCAGGCGGGCGGGTGGCGCTCGCGGTCGAATATCAGGGTGGTAGTTTCTTCGGGTGGCAGGCGCAGCGGCAGCTGCAATTGCCGACCGTGCAGGAAACTCTCGAAGCCGCCCTAAGCAAAATCGCCGCCGCTCCAATTTCCACGGTCTGCGCTGGCCGTACCGATACCGGCGTTCACGCCAGTCATCAAATCATTCACTTCGATACGCCTAATGTGCGTCCGGCGAGAGCCTGGGTGCAGGGTGGCAACACGCTGCTACCACCCGCGATTGCAATCAAATGGGCGGCACCGGTAACCACGGTTTTTCACGCACGCTTTTCTGCGATCGCTCGGCGCTATCGCTACGTCATCCTGAATCGTCCGACGCGCTCGGCCCATCTCGGTCCGCTGACGACCGCGTTTCCGCATCCGCTCGATGCCACATTGATGCATCGCGAGGCGCAATGCTTGCTCGGCGAACGCGATTTCTCCTCGTTTCGCGGTGCCGGTTGCCAATCCAAAACTCCGATGCGTAATGTTCATTTTGTACGGGTAAGTCGCGTCGATGATTTCGTCATCGTCGATATCCAAGCGAATGCATTTCTGCTGCATATGGTGCGCAATATCGTTGGCACCTTACTCGCGGTGGGTAGTGGTCGGCAGCCGGCGGGGTCGACCGAGCGTATTTTCGCTGCGCGGGATCGCACGCTCGCCGCAGCTACCGCTGCGCCGCAAGGGCTGTATCTGATCGATGTGATTTACCCCGACCACTTTGGGTTGCCATCGTCCGATCCCGGCCCCGCTTTTTTAAAGCCGTTCATCGCTGCTGGGCTGCTCTGACCCTTTCGCAAACTGTTGCGAATACGCCGATAAAATCAGGCAATAGCAACCTGCCAATGGCAGACAGCGCGGCGGCCGATCTGATAGGATTCGCCTTTCTTTTTTCGCTCCCGGCAGACATACGCTTGCGCCGCACCCGCGTCAAAATCTGTGGTATTACCAACGTCGACGATGCCCTCGCAGCGGTGGCTGCCGGTGCCGATGCTATTGGGTTGGTGTTTTATCCGGGCAGCCCCCGCGCGGTTACTGCGCCGGTGGCACAAGCGATCTGCGCCGCATTGCCGCCATTTGTCACCAGCGTCGGTTTATTCGTCGATGCGGAAGCCGCGCTGATCCGCGAAATATTGCGCGTGGTCCCGCTCGATCTGTTGCAGTTTCACGGCGCGGAACTACCGGAGATGTGCGCACAGTTCGAGCGTCCCTATATCAAGGCGCTGCGCATGCGCGATGACGTTCAACTGGTGCAGGAAGCACAGCGCTTCCGCAGCGCATCTGGGTTGTTGCTCGATACTTATCGCGCCGGCGTCGCCGGCGGTACCGGCGAGGTGTTCGATTGGCAGCGGATTCCTCCCGAGCTGCGTGCACGCATCGTGCTAGCCGGCGGCCTCAACCCGGATAACGTGGGCGCTGCGATCGCTGCGATCAGACCCTATGCGGTCGATGTCAGCGGCGGGGTCGAAGCCGCACCCGGTCGCAAGGTTGCCAGCAAAATCGAAGAATTTATCGCAGCGGTCGATCGCGCCGATCGGCAGTGATTGTGACCGTTGGCACTGGAGAATGAGCAGTGAATGACTCTGTTTTGAATACCGTCGATTACGCCGCGATGCCGGACGCGCGTGGCCATTTCGGTCGCTACGGCGGTAAGTTCGTCGCTGAAACGCTGATGTGCGCGCTGGAAGAACTCGAAGCCGCCTACAACAAGCTATCGGTCGATCCGAGTTTTCGCGCCGAGTTCGATCGCGATCTCGCGCACTATGTCGGCCGCCCGTCACCGTTGTATTACGCCGAGCGCTGGACTCGCGAATTGGGCGGTGCGCAGATTTATCTGAAACGCGAAGACCTGAACCACACGGGCGCCCACAAGATCAACAACACCATTGGCCAGGGTCTGCTCGCGAAATTCATGGGCAAGAAGCGGGTGATCGCCGAGACCGGTGCCGGCCAGCACGGCGTGGCGACCGCGACCGTCGCGGCGCGTTTTGGTATGCAGTGTCAGGTATACATGGGCGAAGAAGATGTGCGTCGCCAATCGCTGAATGTCTATCGGATGAAACTGCTCGGCGCCGAAGTCATTCCAGTTAAGTCCGGCTCGCGCACATTGAAAGATGCGATGAACGAAGCACTGCGCGATTGGGTCACCAATGTCGACCACACGTTCTACATCATCGGCACCGCCGCTGGTCCGCATCCGTATCCGAAACTGGTCCGCGATTTTCAATCGGTGATCGGTCGCGAAGCAAAACAACAATGCCGCGAACATACCGGTCGCCTACCGGATGCGTTGGTCGCGTGCGTCGGTGGCGGCTCGAATGCAATCGGCTTGTTCCATCCGTTCCTCGCTGACGCCGGCGTCGATATGTACGGCGTTGAAGCGGGCGGCTATGGCATTGCGACCGGTCGTCACGCGGCACCGTTAAGTGCTGGGCAACCCGGCATTCTGCACGGCAATCGCACTTACCTGATGCAGGACGACGCCGGCCAGATCATCGAAACGCATTCGGTGTCGGCGGGTCTCGATTACCCCGGTGTTGGCCCCGAACATTCGTGGTTAAAAGATATCGGCCGCGTTAATTATGTGTCGATCAATGACGACGAAGCGCTAACTGCGTTTCGCAAGCTGACGCAAACCGAAGGCATCATGCCCGCGCTCGAATCGGCCCACGCACTGGCGTACGTCGAAAAGCTCGCACCGAGTATGCGTAAGGATCAGATCATCATCGCCAATTTGTCCGGTCGCGGTGACAAAGACATTCATACCGTCGCTGCGCTCGACGGCATTACGTTTTAAGGAATTCGTTCGTGAGTCGTATCGCTAACAGATTGACTAAGCTGCGCGAACAACAGCGCAAAGCCGTAGTGCCGTATATCGTCGCCGGCGATCCTCAGCTCGCGGTGACGGTGCCGTTGATGCACGAGCTGGTGCGCCACGGCGCCGATATTATCGAGCTCGGCGTGCCGTTTTCCGATCCGATGGCGGAAGGCCCGGTGATTCAGCTTGGGCACGAGCGGGCGCTGCTGCATCGCACCTCGCTGCGCAATGTGCTCGATCTTGTCGCTGAATTTCGTCGCGACGATAACGCCACACCGATCGTATTGATGGGTTACGCGAATCCCGTTGAGCACATGGGTTACGCGGTATTTGCCGATGCTGCTGTAAAAGCAGGCGTCGATGGTTTGCTGACGGTCGATATTCCGCCGGAAGAAGCCGAGGAATTAAATCTCGAACTGAAACGCGTCGGCATCGACAACATTTTTCTGCTCGCGCCAACTACCACCGAGGCACGTATTCGTACCATCGCCGAGTTGGCGAGCGGTTATCTGTATTGCGTGTCGCTGAAAGGTGTCACCGGTGCCGGTCACCTCGATGTCGAAGCGGTTAGTGTCATGCTGCAACGCATCAAGGCAATTACCGATCTGCCGATTACCGTTGGCTTCGGCATTAAAGACGCAACATCGGCAGCGGCGATCGCGAAGATTGCGGAAGGCGTGGTGATCGGCAGTGCGCTGGTCGATCGCATCGCGCAGGCTGCACAGCAAAATAAAACCGGCAGCGATTTATATGCGAGTGCAGCACAATTGATCGGCGAGATTCGTCGCGCGGTCGATGCGAAATAGCCGGGATGCGAAATAACGGCGATGTGAAATAGCATTCGCTACGAAAAAAATTAAACGTCATACCACGACAGAGACGAGGTTCTGCAATGAACTGGATCGATAAAATTGTTCCCGCGCTGACCCGTTCCGAAAATAAGGAACGTCGCGCATCGGTACCCGAAGGCTTGTGGAAGAAGTGCCCAAAATGCGATGCGGTGTTGTATCGCCCTGAACTCGAAAAAAATCTCGATGTATGTCCGAAATGCGATCACCACATGCGTGTCGGTGCGCGCCAGCGTATCGATATGTTTCTCGATGAGGATGGTCGCAAGGAGATGTTCGATGACGTCAAGCCGATCGATCGGCTGAAGTTCAAAGACATCAAAAAATATAAAGATCGTTTGACGCAGGCGCAGAAAGAAACCGGTGAAAAAGATGCGCTTATCGCGGTGCGCGGCACGCTGAAATTACTGCCGGTGATTGTCACTGCATTTGAATTTAATTTTCACGGCGGTTCGATGGGTTACGCGGTCGGCGAGAAATTTACACGCGCTGCCAACCTCGCGCTCGAAGAGCGTATGCCATTGGTGTGTTTCGCCGCATCGGGCGGCGCGCGTATGCAGGAAGCGCTGATCTCGTTGATGCAAATGGCGAAAACCAGTGCCGTGCTTGAGCGCCTGCGTCTCAACGGCGTGCCGTATGTGTCGGTATTGACCGATCCGATTTATGGCGGCGTTTCAGCCAGTCTCGCCTTGCTCGGCGATATCAATATTGCCGAGCCGGGTGCGCGTGCCGGTTTCGCGGGGCCGAATATTATCGAACAAACCATCCGCCAGAAATTGCCGCCGGGATTTCAGCGCAGCGAATTTCTACTTGAGCATGGCGCCATCGATATGATCGTGCATCGTCGCGATATGCGCGATTCGATCGCACGCTTGCTTGCGAAATTAATGCTGCAGGCGGCGCCAGCCGCTTGAGGATGCGACCCAGTACGCTCCCGCAATGGCTGGCGTGGATGGAGGCGCACCATCCGCGCCAGATCGAACTCGGCCTCGATCGTGTTGCGGCCGTCGCGCAAAATCTAACACTTGACCTTAGCCGCGCAAAAATTGTCACCGTTGGCGGTACCAATGGCAAAGGCTCATGCGTGGCAGTTCTCGAAGCGATATTGCGCGCGCAGGGTTATCGCGTTGGCGCGTACACATCGCCGCATCTGTTGCGCTACAACGAACGCGTGCGTATCGATGGCGTTATCGTCGACGACGTAGCGTTATGCGCAGCATTCGAACACGTGCATGCAGCGCTCAATGGCACCTCGTTAACCTATTTTGAATTCGGTACGCTGGCCGCGCTGTGGTTGTTTCAGCAAGCCGCGCTCGATGTAATTGTGCTGGAGGTGGGGCTCGGCGGTCGTCTCGATGCGGTTAATCTGATCGATGCCGATGTCGCGGTGCTGACCACGATCGATCTCGATCATCAGGATTGGCTCGGCGACGATCGCGAAAAAATTGGTCGTGAAAAAGCCGGCATTTTTCGCACGGGACGCGCGGCTATTTGCGCTGATCCGCAGCCGCCGCAATCGGTGTTGGCACAGGCGCAGACCATCGATGCGCATTGGTATGCAATGGCCGATGCGTATGATTACGAAACAAACGGTGATACGTGGAATTGGCAAAGCCGCGCACTACCGAAGATCGCTCGCTATGAGAGGTTACCGCTGCCTCGTTTGCCATTGCCGAGCGCAGCTGCCGCGCTCGCTGCGTTACACGCATTGCCGCTGCCGATCGATGCGCAGGCGATTCGCAGCGGTTTGCAAAACGCGATGTTGCCGGGTCGTTTCCAGCGCGTGCAGCGCGGCGCTATCGAAATTGTTTTGGATGTTGCGCATAACCCGCAAGCGGCGGGATGGCTCGCGCAACGTCTTGCTGAGGCTCCGGCTGCACGCACGTATGCGGTATTCGCGATGATGGCGGATAAAGATATCGATACCGTTATCGAATTGTCGCGCGCTAGTTTCGCGGCCTGGTTCATCGGTGATTTGCCCGATAACCCACGCGCGCTGCCGGCGGTCGCGCTTGAAACCCGACTGCGCCAACACCATATCGAAGCGCTCACGCGCATGCCGACATTGGCCGCGGCGTTTGCTGCGGCAGTGCAACAGGCGGGGGCGGGCGAACGTGTGGTCGTCTTCGGTTCATTCTTTACCGTCGCAGAAATATTGGCGCAATTGCATACAGAGGAATTGGTGAATGGCCGCTGATGGCTTGAAGCAGCGTCTGGTGGGCGGTGCTGCGTTATTCGTGATCGGCGTGATTGCCTGGTTTTGGTTGCTGAGCGCTGATAGCCCGGTCGATCCGGTGGCGCGTACCACGCAAATTCCAACAGCGCCCGAATTTAAGCCGGTGGCCGTTGCGGAGCCGCAGGCACCGCAGGATGTAACGCCAGTACCGAGCGCACGCGCCACCGAGCCAGTGGCTTCCGCGCCGGCAGAGCCGACGCCGCAACCGAAACCGTTGCCAGATACGGCGAAACCTCCCGTATCTGTCGCGAATACAACCGCGAAAATGCCACCGACAACGGCGCCATCGCAGCCAGTAAAAACAGTCGAACCCAAAAGCGTTGCGGTGGTAAAAACACCGACCGAAACTTTCCAGCTCGATCAGCAGGGGCTGCCGGTGGCGTGGGTTGTGCAGATCGGTTTGTTCTCGACGCAGACCAATGCCGATCGCATCAAAGGCGCTTTGCAGCAGAAAGGTTTCAAGGCGTATACGCAAACCATCAAAGCAGCGAATGGCGGTACCGCAGTAAAAGTATTCGTTGGACCGAAGCTGAGCCGCGAACGCGCGGACGCGCAGAAAAAGGCCATCGACGAAGCGATGAAGATGAACACGATGGTAGTGCGGTTTGCCCCGTGATGTGGCTGCGGAAACGGCTCTGCTACAATGCGCGCTCTTAAATTCGTGCCAACCTGTCAATTTCCACTGGATCGTGCAACGCCATGCCATTGAACTGGGCTGATTGGACTATCGTCGCTATCGTGGCCGTTTCGTGCCTGTTCAGTCTGCTGCGCGGATTCGTTAAAGAAGCGCTGTCTCTGGTGACTTGGCTCGCGGCGACTTTCGTCGCGATCGCGTTTCATGAGCGGCTCGCCGCGATCTTCGCCAAATGGATTCATACGCCGTCGGTGCGTACCGTACTCGCGTTTGCCGCGTTGTTTGTGCTGACGTTGATGATCGGCGCCATTATCAATTGGTTGATCCATCAATTTATTGTCGGCGCCGGGCTCGGGGGTCTCGATCGTCTGCTCGGTATGGCATTCGGCGCGGTGCGCGGTTTATTGCTGGTGCTTGCGCTGTTGATATTGCTGCCGATGGCGCTGCCGGAAATGCGGCAGGACGGCTGGTGGTATCAATCGAAATTCATTCCTTATTTTGAATCCAGCGAAGACTGGGCGCGCTCCACCTTCGCGGAAGTGATGGGGTGGAGTAAAACGTTGTCGCAAAAAGCGCGGGCGACAAAAGAGCATTTGCGGTAAACCATTTTTCATCGTCGCAAGGCGGTAAGGTGTAGAGAGCATGTGTGGCATAGTCGGTATCGTCGCCAAGAACCGCGTCAATCAGGAGATTTACGACGCGTTGACGGTGTTACAACATCGTGGCCAGGATGCAGCGGGAATCGTGACCAGCGAGCGCGGCAAATTCAATCTGCGCAAAGATAACGGTCTGGTACGGGATGTTTTCCACACACGCCACATGCAACAACTGGTTGGCAACATGGGTATCGGCCATGTGCGCTATCCGACTGCCGGCACCTCGAGCCGCGCACTCGCGCAACCGTTCTATGTGAATTCACCGTACGGTATCGCGCTCGCGCACAACGGCAACCTGACCAATTCGGAAGAATTGAGCCGCGAAATTTTCCAATCGGATTTACGCCATCTGAATACCGATTCGGATTCGGAAGTGCTGCTCAATGTGTTCGCACATGAATTGCAGCGGCTCGGTAAATTAGTGCCAAGCGCGGAAGATATTTTTTCGGCGGTGCGCGATGTGCATAAGCGTTGCAAAGGTGCGTATGCCATTGTCGCGATGATTGCTGGTTATGGCGTTATCGGATTTCGCGATCCGAACGGCATTCGCCCGCTGGTCCTCGGTAAGCGTGAAACGCCGCAAGGCAATGAATATATGCTCGCGTCGGAAAGCGTTGCGCTCGATGTGCTCGGTTTCAAACTGGAGCGCGATATCAATCCAGGCGAAGCGATTTACATTGAAGCGAACGGTACGGTGACAGCGCAGCAATGCGCGGCGAATCCGCGTCTGTCGCCGTGTATTTTCGAACACGTTTATTTTGCGCGTCCCGATTCGATTATGGACGGCGTATCGGTGTACAAGGCGCGTTTGCGTCAAGGCGAAAAGCTCGCGGAAAAAATTCTGCGGTTGCGCCCCGATCACGATATCGATGTCGTGATTCCGATTCCCGATTCGAGCCGCGTTGCGGGTCAATCGTTGGCGCATAAACTGGGCGTGAAATTTCGCGAAGGATTGGTGAAGAATCGCTACATCGGCCGCACCTTCATCATGCCGGGGCAGAGCCAGCGTAAAAAATCGGTGCGTCAAAAACTGAATGCGATTGGCCTCGAATTTCAGGGTAAAAATGTGCTGTTGGTCGATGACTCGATCGTGCGCGGCACCACCTGTCAGCAAATTATCGAAATGGCGCGCGATGCTGGCGCGCGTAAAGTGTATTTCGCCTCGGCATCGCCGCCGGTGCGTTATCCGAATGTTTACGGCATCGATATGCCGACCTCGAAAGAGTTGATTGCCTACGGCCATACTGAAGAAGAAGTGTGTCAGCTGATCGGCGCGGACTGGTTGGTCTATCAGAATCTGGAAGACCTGACCGCGAGTTCGGCCGAAGGTAATCCGCAGCTGACGCAATTCGACTGCGCAGTGTTCGACGGCAATTATGTCGCGAATGATGTCAGCGCCGAATATTTGGAGCGTCTTGCCGCCGCGCGCAATGATGGCAATCAATCGCGATTAGAAGACACCGGCAGCAATATCGTCGGTTTGCACAATACTGTTCTTTAGGATTCATGACGATGTCAGAGTCAGACAAGGAAACGCTGCGCCGCGAAGCACTGCAGCATGCGCATATCGATACGCTCGCCATTCGCGCGGGTTACACGCGCACGCATGAAGGCGAACACAGCGAAGCGATGTTTCTGACGTCGAGTTATGTGTTCGATAGCGCCGAACAAGCAGCGGCGCGTTTTGCCGGCAGCGAACCTGGCAATGTTTATTCGCGGTACACCAATCCGACTGTGCGCGCCTTTGAGGAACGCATCGCTGCGCTCGAAGGCGGTGAAATGGCGGTGGCAACATCGTCCGGCATGGCGGCAATTTTGAGCGTCTGTGTCGCGTTGCTGAAAAGCGGCGATCACGTGGTTTGTTCGCGCAGCGTGTTCGGCACTACCACCGTGATGTTCACGAAATATCTCGCAAAATTCGGTATCGAAACGACGTTCGTGGCCTTGAGCAATAACGAGGCATGGGCGCAGGCGATCAAGCCGAATACGAAATTATTGTTTTTGGAAACGCCGTCGAACCCGCTGAATGAAATCGCCGATCTCGCGTTTATTGCGCAATTGGCGAAACAGCGGGGGTGTTTGCTCGGTGTCGATAATTGCTTCTGCACACCGGCGTTGCAAAAGCCTTTGCAACTCGGCGCGGATATCATCGTGCATTCGGCGACAAAATATCTTGATGGGCAGGGCCGCTGTCTCGGTGGCGCGGTGGTCGGTCGTACCGAGCAGATGAATGAAGTGCTCGGCTTTCTGCGCTCCGCTGGGCCGACGATGAGTCCGTTCAATGCCTGGGTATTTTTGAAAGGTCTCGAAACCTTGCGTTTGCGGATGGATGCGCACAGCAAAAATGCGCTCGAACTGGCGCAATGGCTCGAACAGCAAAAGGGTATCGAGCGTGTGTTTTATGCGGGTCTCGAATCGCATCCGCAACATGCGCTAGCGGCGCAACAGCAGCGTGGCTTCGGTGGTGTGATGGCATTTCGCGTGCGTGGCCGCGATTCCAGTGATGCCAAAATGGCCGCGTGGCGTTTCATTAATGCGATTCGAATTTGCTCGATCACCGCGAATCTCGGCGATGTCAAAACCACGATCGTGCATCCTGCCACGACGACGCACGGACGTATCAGCGAGCAGGAGCGGCGCGATGCCGGCATCACCGATAATATGATCCGTGTCGCGGTCGGTCTCGAAGATATCGACGATCTGAAAGCCGATATGCAGCGCGGTCTCGACGCTTTGTAATTCTGCGGCCTTATCGGGCCGCATCGCCTTTTTTATTCCCATCTCTTTTGATACGCCACGATAGAAAACTTTGTCGTAGGACGCTTGTCTTGAAAAAAATTGCCGACGATGGGAATATAGTGGGGCATTGCGCCAATCACTTATGGATGGAAGCCCTATGGCAACAATTGCAGTGAAATACGAATGTCGCGCGCCGGCCGGTGTTGCGGCAATGGATTTCGAAGAGCTGTATGCGACTGCACTCGAACAAATCGCCTGGATCGATGCGCAGGGCTTTCCGGTCACAATTAATTTCTGTGTGCATCACGGCTGCGACGATGGCTATCTGCCGGCGCCGATCACTGTTGCCGCAGCAGCAGCGATGGTGACCAAACAGGTGCGCTTGCAGGCGAATGTGATTCTGCCGTTTCACGATCCGCTGCGCGTCGCCGAGGATACCGCCGTGCTCGATATTCTCAGTCACGGTCGCGCCGAATTATTGTTGCTCGGCGGCTATGTGCAGAGCGAATGGACAATGTTCGGTGTCGATCCCAAACAGCGCGCCGCCTTGATGGAAGAGGGCATCGCCGCGTTGAAAAATGCGTGGACCGGTGAACCGTTCGAGTATCGCGGTCGCCAATGTCAGATCCGCCCGCGTCCGTTGCAGCAACCGCATCCACCGCTGTGGATGGGCGGCACCACGCCGCCGGCCGCCCGTCGTGCCGCGCGTCTGGGCGATGGATTTATGCCAGGTTTGCCGGAGCTCTATAACGATTACGCAAATGAGTGCGAACGGCTCGGTAAAATTCCGCGCGCCGCGTCGCGTGTCTCATCGAATTATTTATACGTCAGCGACGATCCCGAACAAACCTGGCAACAACTCGCTCCGTATGCGCTATACGAAACCAATTATTACGCGCGCTGGCAAAGCGAGGCTGGGCAGGGCGGTATTTTTAAGCAGTCGACCGATATCGCTGCCGTGCGCAACACCGGCGTGTATCAGGTAAAAACCGCCGAGCAGGTATTGGCCGAGGCGCCATTTGTGGACGATTACACTTTTATGCTGCATCCGTTGATTTCCGGCTGCGCCAAAGACTTCAGCTGGCAGACGATAAAGAATTTCTTCGAGCGCATTGCGCCGACACTGTCGTTGCATTATTGAAAATAAAATCACAAAACCAGGAAAAGCTTTATGCCAAAGATTGTCGACCACGATCAGCGCCGTGAATTCATCGCACGGGTATCGGCCGATATTATTGCGGAACAGGGATTGGAGCAGGCAACCATCCGCGAAATCGCGGAGCGAACAGGATTTTCGAAAGGCGTTATCGAACATTATTTCGATGACAAGGATCACATCATCGATATGGCGATCGATTGGATCAACCAGCGCTTCATTCAGCGCGAGCAAAAAACGACCGCTGACAAACACGGTTTGACGGCGCTCGAAGCACGTCTCGAATGCGCATTGCCGCTGACCAAAGAATCGCTGCGCGAATGGAAAATTCGGCTGCGGTTTTGGAGCGATGCGGCGGTGCGCAATGAATTGCATTCACAGCAAAGCGAGCGCTTAAACAAAACGCGCGAACGCTTTACCAAGGATATTGAAGAAGCGAAAGAGCTCGGTGAATTACAGGCGGTGATCGATAGCACGTATGCGGCGAACATGCTGATTCACTTTGTCTGCGGCGTCAGTGCCAACGCGCTGATTGCGCCGGGCTATTACAACCGCCGCTACGTAAAAAAACTCGTCCAGGATGTGATAGGCGATATGCGTAATCAACGCGGCAATTCGTTATTGCTGCACGGGCGCGACAATGCTTCGATGGAGGAATGACAATGAATAATTCGTATGACGAAGAACTCACCGCGGCGTGGGATGATTTCTGCGATCAATTAAAACTGGCCGGTCGCATTCCATTTCGCGCGCAGGTGCCGCCGCATGAAGTCGATCGCACCGCCGGTTTTCGTTTGCTCGCGCGCAATGTGTCGTTGGCGTTGCAATTTCAATATGAGAACAATGATCCGCTGCATCCCGAGCTGTTGCATTATTTCGATCCGCTGCGCAAACAGGGCGGCGACAATACCGATGCCTTGTACGTCGGTGCACCAATCAATGGTACTGACACGTATCGCATCTACGGTCATCGCGGCAGTGCGAAATATTTTGCGGTAACAACGGTTGAAGGCGGCGGTACCCCATGGGGTGGCGCTGTCGTGCAAACATTGCTGGCGAAGGATCTGTCTATCGCGCCCGATGGCACGTTCGAATTAATCGCCAGCCCAACACCGCCCGCATCCATTGGGCCGGGTGTTAATTGGATTCGCACCAACCCGAATACCTTCCGTATCACGTTCCGCCAGTTTTTCGCCGATTGGGAAAACGAAAAGCCGATGAACGCGATTATCGAGCGCATTACCGGTGACAATGTGCCGCCGCAAATAACTGCGAAAAAATTAAGTCGCGGTCTGCACGACACCGTGCGCTGGATTCACGAGTCGGTGAATTACTGGGCCGATATGCTCGAAATGTGGAAAAAGCGTCCCAACCAATTTCTGTCGTATCGACAGCTCGATGACAACCCGCTCGACGTCACACCCGGCGGCGATCCGATGATTGCGTATTGGCAATTGCCGCCGAGCGAAGCTGTGATCTTGCGTGTGCGTCCACCGCAGGCGCCTTACTGGGCGGTGGAATTCGGCAATTACTGGTGGGAGACGATGGATTATCGTTATCGACTCAGCAATACCAATTGTCACTACGCGCAGCTCGAGGACGATGGCGAATTGATCATTGTGATTTCGCGCGATGATCCGGGTCTGCCGAATTGGCTCGATCCATCGGGATTTGCCGAAGGTTATATTTGTTTTCGTTGGATGGGTGCCGACAGTTGTCCGGTACCGCAAGCGACCCAGATCAAGCGTAGCGAATTAATGCAGCATCTACCTGCGCATATAAAACGCTTCACGCCGGAGCAGCGACGCGAACAACTCGCCGCACGCAGACGTGGTGTTATTAATCGGTTTGGCACCTGAAAATATTGTGCACGCAATTGCGCATCGCCTGATTCAGAGCAACGACATCCATTTGCATATTGCTGAATGCGGCAGCGGTCCGCTGGTGGTGATGTGTCATGGTTTCCCCGGCCTCTGGTATAGCTGGCGCCGTCAATTACCGGCGCTGGCTGCTGCTGGGTTTCACGCGGTGGCTATCGACCAGCGCGGTTACGGCCGCAGTGATCGACCAATCGATCCCGCGTTGTACGATATGAATTATGCAATGGGCGATTTACTCGCTGTGCTCGATGCATTGGGTGAGCAACGCGCGGTTTTTATCGGCCACGATTTTGGTTCACCACAAGTGTGGAATCTCGCAGTACGTCATCCTGATCGCGTTGCTGCGGTGGTTTCTTTGAGCGTTGCCTACGATTTCGATTTGGCCGGTCGCGGTGGTGCAGGCTCAAAACCATTGGCGGATTCGCCGGCATTTTCATCGGCGACGATCAAGCCGACCGAATTATTCGCACGCATTGCACAACAACATTTTTTTCACATGCATTATTTCCAGATCATCGGCCCTGCAGAAAAAGAACTCGGCGCAAATGTGCGTTTATTTTTAACGCGTTTGTTCTGGGCGCTTGGATCACAAGGGCGCTTGCTTGATTGGAGCAAATATCCATCGCAAGGCACCGGTTATCTCGATGTGCTCGAAGATCCACCGATGCCTTTACCATGGCCGTGGATGAGCAAAGAAGACATGGATTATTACGTCGCCGAATACGAACACGCCGGCTCAGAGCTCGCATTTATCGGCGGCCTGAATTCCTATCGCGTCGCCGACCGCAATTGGGAACTCGGCGCGCCATATGCTGATGCAAAGGTGCAGCCACCCGCACTCTATATCGCCGGCGCACAAGACCCGGTACTGAAATTAACGCGCTCCGATGCAATCGACATCATGCGCAGCAATGTGCCGAATTTACGCGATGCGGTGATCATTCCGAATGCTGGGCATTTCGTGCAGCAGGAGCAGCCGGAGGTGACGAATCGCGCACTGCTCAAATTTCTGCATTCGCTGAACCTACAATAAATCGTAGAGCGCAGTGCATTGCGCCATTTGGTAATGACCCCCATATCGTAGCGCAACGATCCATCGCCAATTCGGCCAGGATTATGGTAAAAATGGCCAGCTTAATAAAAACAGGGACGGATATCGCATGACTTTCCCATTTAAAACCCAATCACTTACCACTCCTTCCCGAAAGCCAGCGCCTTATTATCGGGGCGGCCTTTTAATAATTATTATTATGAGGCCGAAGGCCGCATTAACAGATTGTTGTGGGGCTTAATCGGTCAGCGGTTTTTGTTTCCATCGAGTTCGTGCTAATTTTTGGCAAATAGTTTTAGGTATCGCCCGGGTTTCACATATCAGCAGTTTTCGTTCCGGTGCTTTCGGTAAAGTAAATTGCAGTAGGCAACATCAACGCACTTGGCGTGGTGTGCCAACAATAAATTCAAACGGAGTTTGCTCGTGCAGCGCATTGTTCTTCTTGCCACTCAGTTAAATCGCGATATTCGTTTAGCTCCGTGCGCTACACCGTCGCATTCTTCAGCATTGGGCTTTGCTATGGCAAAGCCATCGCAGTTTCAACAAGGCAGGCGCGTCGCGCCCACAACAAAAACAACAAGGCGGACGGCTTTCAGCCGCCGCTTTTGTAAGCGTTAGGCATTACGACCATGGGACGGATCGAGCACATTTACATTAGCCCCAACCGCGGTGAACCCATGATTGGAATCGCGGAAGCTGAAGCGATAAAGGACGGCGGCCTGCGTGGCGATCGCTACTCTAACGAGAAAAACCGCAGATCGCCTGATTATCAAGTCACACTCATCGAGCTAGAATTTATCGAAGCATTCTCACGCGAATATGGCTTGCCGCTCTTGCCTCACGAACCTCGTCGTAATCTTGTAACTGTCGGAGTTCGTTTAAACGAACTTTGCGGCAAGCGATTTTTTATAGGCTCCGCTGAATTCGAAGGGCTGGAACTTTGTGAACCATGTACGCTTCTAGCAAAAAGAACCTATGCTGAAGCCCTGTCATTTTTTGTCCATAAAGGCGGGCTCCGTTGTCGGGTAATTCAGGGCGGTCAACTAAAGGTCGGTAACGAGGTTTTAACCAATGCCTAACAAGCGCGCGCAGCACGCCGTTGCCTGCGGCAACGGCTGGACAGTCAAACGCTGCGCGTTTGACTGTCGTAGGCGTTAGGCGACATGGCGGCTTCGATCAACGCCTCCTGGATATGTCGTGCGCCTCTCGTTGGTGGAGCAGTTTTGCTCCCGCTCGGCATTCTCGCCGCGTATCTCGTGCTATCGAGATGGCCCACGTCTTGGTTCAATGACGCAAGCGACCTTTTCGCTCTCGGCATTGCCACGGCGGCCGGCGCCCTTTGCGTGTGGAACCTGATTGGTCGCGCAAAGTGGCGACTTATCGCAGTAGTCGTGTACTTTCTCGTCTGCACCGTTACGCTTTTCGCTTTTACCTTTTCTTTCCTGTGCGCAGTGCTTGGGGAATGCCTGTGAAAGTCGCGGCCATAGAGAAAAAATTGGAACGGATTTATTTTTTTCTTCACCTTTACCCATCGGGGCAATGGCATCGAGACATCGCCGCTCGAATCTACAACCATGTAATTGACAGGAGCCGCTACAAACCGCTGGTTCCGACTCGCAAATACGAGGCACCTGTGCTCGCGGCACAGCGGTGGTGCTATGGGTTAAGTGACTCACCTCAGAGAAAGATGAAATGGGCATAGAAGCAAAAGGAAGTTTCGGCTTATACGCAGAATGTCCCCACTGCCATCATTCGATACGGCACGGATTTCAAGTTTGTCAGGAGTGCGGGCACACCGTCACCGCGGAACAGCAAAAAGCGATGCAAATTCTTTGGCTAAAGAACCTTGCCAAATTCGGCCTTATTTCCTTTATTCTTTTTGCGGTTATTTTTTACCTGATTACAAGAGCATGAAACATGGTAATTCGCAGCAATCAAAAACAGGGATGGATTTATTTTTCTTAATTTCCGCATTTGCAGATCTTCAACAAACTATAGGGCAGTACATTGCGCCGCTTGGCAACGATTCCTCCGTCGTAACACTCGATCCATCGATTCGGCCCGAGTTATGGTAAAAATGGCCAGCTTAATAAAAACAGGGACGACACTCGTTTGAGTTTTCAACAACACAATCAGCCAATTAACCGGTCTCGCCAGAAATGGCCCGCTTATTATCAGGCTGACCTTTTAATAATTATTTTGAGGCCGCAGGCTTCATTAGCAGATTGTTAACTCGCCATGACTATTTCCATAAATTGGGCAAAATCAGAAGATGTGGAAGCCATATCGACCATTCTTTTGGAGGCACACAATTGGTTGTGTTCAAACGGGCAGGGAATATGGGTAACGGATGAATTACAGCCTGACAAAATATTCCCTTATGTTGAGGCACGGCAGTTCCTAATTGCACAACACTTTAATATTCCCGCTGGTGTTGTCCGATTTCAAACCGAAGATAAGATATTTTGGCCTGAATTCGATCAAGGTGATTCGGCATTTATTCATAGGTTGGCTGTTGCCCGTACCTTTGCAAAATCTGGGGTTTCTAAAAAGCTAATCGAATTTTCCATTAACCATGCCGGGACACTCGGGAAAAAATATTTGCGCCTTGATTGCTTTGCTAACAGACCAAAATTAAGAGAGATATATGAGCAGATTGGGTTTGAATACCATAGCAACATTCAACTTTGGTCGCATGAGTTTTCACGATATGTTTATAGCATCACGTAAGACAGCCCGTCGGGCATTCGCTGGGGCTGCAAAACGCCGGGGTGTTTCACCACGCTTAGCTTGTCGTTAAGCACGATAAAGGTAATCACTCAGCATGATTCAGATTATCGAACCGAGAACGGAGCGCCTTCAACTTCGACAGTGGATATCCAGTGATCGCGATGCATTTGCCGCCATGTCTACAGACTCTCAAGTGATGGAGTACTTCCCGGACACCTTGAGCAGATATGAGTGTGATGTCATTGCTGAATCCTGTGCGACATTGATTGCTGAAAGAGGGTGGGGAGTTTGGGCTGCTGAGCTCTTGGATACCAAAGAATTTATTGGTTTCGTGGGGCTGCATATTCCACGTACAGATTTGCCTTGCTCGCCATGTGTGGAAATCCTTTGGCGGCTTGCCCGTCCGTACTGGGGGCATGGGTACGCCACAGAAGCAGCTGTTGCAGTTCTGAAAGTAGGATTCGAGCAGCTCCATTTACAAGAAATCGTATCTTTTGCTGTTGTGAGTAATCATCGTTCTCGCGCGGTTATGGAGAGGTTAAATATGATCGATACTGGCGAAATCTTTCAACATCCAGAGGTTCCGGAATCCAGTCACTTGCGAGAGCATTGCATATATAGAATTTCGCGAGAAAGGTGGGTGCACAATGCCGCCTAGCAAGGCCACGCAGCATTCAAGCGTCATGGGCACCTCAGATGAACATTCACGGTGGTTGTAAGTGTGGGAATATTGAAATCGTCTGGCAGGTAGACGAGCCATCTCTATCTCCTCGCGCATGCCAGTGTGACTATTGTGTCGCTAGAAATGCGTCTTATGTGAGCAATCCAAACTCTGAAATTTCGGTAACAATTAAAAACTCGGCGTTTCATCACATTGTACGCCACGGTACAAACACCGCAGAGTTTCATGAGTGTAGTAACTGCAACACGTTGGTTTTCGTTTCTGCGGATATTAATAACAGCATCTACGGAGTCATAAACTCTAGTTGTCTGCCGGATCTCAATTTTGAGGCCCCCGTAAAAATGCAATTCTCGCAAGAAACCGCGTATGAGCGGTTGGTTCGCCGTAGCCAAAATTGGTGTCACCCAGTGCTCATAACAAGCATGAGCTAAAAACGGAAAATGGAGACGAATTTATTTTTCTTGATTTCCGCATTTGCAGATCTTCAACAAACTGTAGGGGCAGTACATTGCGCCGCTTAGCAATGATTTCCCCGTCGTAACACACGATCCATCGCCAATTCGGCCCGAATTATGGTAAAAATGGCCAGGTTAATAAAAGCAGGGACGGATATCGCATGACTTTCTAATTAAAAAATCAGTCACTGACCATTCCTTCCCGAAAGCCAGCCCCTTATTATCGGGGCGACCTTTTAATAATTATTATGAGGCCAAAGGCCTCATTACAGACTGTTAGTTGCCTATGTCATATATCGAGCTTCAGATGGAAAAACTTGATGCTGAATCAGTCCGTAAGTTTTGGCAGGAGCATCAAGATAGTGGATTCATAGAAATTTTCTTAAACGCTGATACGGAAACGGGTTCCTTCACATCCACGGAACGTGATTGGCAAAGAAAGCTAAACTTGCCCGCAATGGGAGTGCGTCTAAATGTCACTTCTCTTGCCGAGCGTTGGAGCAACCTTGCAGAATCTATTGCTTCCGACAGTGAATATGAGTGCCTTGTCCAGTCAGAAGCAGCAGAGAATCTGAAAGTACTTCTTAATTTATGTCCCGCCAATATTGTGGTTGTAGGGAGCACAATTGATGGAGCGTAAGGCAACTAATAAAGCAATGGTGTGGGACTGCCTATACTCCGCTTCGCTGCGTTTCGGCGGTCTCACATCGCGTTGTTAGGCTTTCAAGGATTGAGCAATGAAGTTTCCCTCGATAGATGAAGTCAAACTGCCTTACGACTGGTTCTTATTAGCGCTAGCGGTGGGTTCGCCGTTGGGTTTTGTTGGCATCGGTTTTCTCATGTATTTTGGTCCAATATTACTAATCGGTTTTTTAATTGCCATATTGGTTTCAAGTAACGCAAAAATAAGAGCAATACTCTGGGGTCTCCTGGCTGGTGTTAGCTGCGGCGTGTATGTCAGTGCCAAATATTATTTACCTAGCCATGTTTAGCAAGAACTTAACAAGCGACTGTGATCCCAGAGCAAGCGCCCTGGACGTAAAGTGCTGAATCCGTATTTCAGGAGATGACCAAGATATGGAAGAAGTTATTCGAGCTGTAGTTGCAGGTGTTTTTGCAACAATAGCAATCGATATATGGGCTACGTTTTCAAACAAAATACTTAAATTACCAAGAACCAATTGGGCAATGGTGGGTCGATGGATAGGCCACATTCCGAGCGGTAAATTCGTACACCATCCAATCGGTTCTTCACTACCAATAAAAAATGAACTTTTAATGGGATGGGTTTTTCATTACTTAATAGGCATGACGTACGCCGCGATATATGTGGTATACGTTTTTTTAGTGCTCGATAGGGCGCCCACGTTGGCGTCTGCGGTAGTGTTCGGCTTAATTACCATTTTATCGCCTTGGTTTCTTATGCAGCCGGGGTTGAGGTTGGGTATTTGTGCGGCGAAAGCAACTCAGCCAATTTGGTAAGGTTACAGAATTTCGTAATTCATTCCATTTTTGGTGTTGCGCTTTATTACGGTTGGGTTTTGACCAGCATCTTTTACTCATAAAATTTGTCAAAAATTTTCCGATACAACATTTAGGGGATGACTTGTTGTGCCCAACAAATTCCGATCAATTGAAGCTCCATTAATTGAGAGGCGATAAATTATGGAATTCAACCCAAACAACATTATTGTCAAACTCTGCCTGCAGGGTATGAGCATAGAAGAACAGGGCCACCCTAAAGAAGCAAGTAAGCTGTTTCTTCAAGCCTGGCACGAAGCGACAAGCGATCTCGAAAAATTTATTTCAGCTCATTATGTCGCTCGACATCAGAAAAATGTTTCCGATAAATTGCACTGGCTAGAAACAGCTTTACGGTTTGCATTAAAAATAAACGATGACTCTGTTAGAAGTGCTTTCCCTTCTCTGTATTCAAACATTGCCAAATGCTATGAGGAACTAGGCAATTCCGGCGAAGCAGCAAAAAATGATGAATTGGCAAAATCGTTCAAGAATAATCCTTCCGATAAGGGTCCTTTTTATCATGGCACTAAAGCAGATTTGCAGGTTGGCGATTTACTGACGCCAGGTGGCAGCTCGAATTACAAACCCGATCTCAAAATGAATCACATTTATTTCACCGCTGGTGTTAATGGCGCGGGACTAGCTGCCGAATTGGCCAAAGGCGATGGGCCTGAGCGTGTTTATATCGTTGAGCCGACAGGGGATTTTGAAAATGATCCGAACGTTACGGACAAAAAATTTCCCGGTAATCCGACCCGCTCATATCGCTCTCAAGCACCTTTGAAAATTGTTGGTGAAGTCACCGATTGGCTGAGACAAACACCGGAACAACTCCAGAAATGGCGCGAAAATTTGGCCAACAATAAGGGAGAAATTATTAATTAATGCCTGGAATGCCAGCTAGCCCTGCCATCGATAAATAATTTTCCGAAAGTCGCTGTCGAATTGCCATCGCCTCTTTCGACTATTTAACGAGTAGCGGTTTGTCAGGCATATCGTTGTGTGACGGCCGTACCGTTTAAATATTGGAGGTCACTATGATTACGCTCTATGCCTTTGGACGCGTTTATCCGGGAATGATTGGCAAAGCGCGCGATCTGCGCGCGCAATGGGCCCTCGAAGAAACGCAGTTGCCCTATCGCGTCCATGCGCTCGACTATATCGCCGGCGAGCTCGATGGGCCGGATTACGCGCAACTCAGCTGTTTTCGCCAAGTGCCGGTGATCGACCATGACGGTTTTATCGTGGCTGAGTCCGGTGCGGTGGTGCTCTATATCGCCGAAAAAGCGGGCCAATTAATTCCCGCCGATTTCGCCGGGCGCACTCGCGTCGTGCAATGGTGTTTCGCCGCGCTGGCTACTGTCGAGCGACCGCTGTTCGAGATCCAGATGATCGACATAGGCGTGCGCGGCAAGGAAGCTGGTGAGCAGCGGTCGGCGCTGGTCAAGGAGGCTGAGCGCTGGCTCGAGGGGCTTGAGCGCCGACTCGATGGCCGCGAATGGATCGCCTGCGAAAAGTTCACAGTGGCCGACATTCTCCTCGCCACTACGCTGCGGGGAGTTCACCACATCGGTCTCATGGAGCCATATCCGCGGCTGCAGGTGTATTACGCGAGAGCCTTTGCGCGTCCCGCGTGGCAGCGCACGCTGAGCCTTTGCGCCGAGCGGCAAGGCGTAAGTGTTGCGGATATTTGTTGAGGATTCACATCGCCAACTGAGGATAGGGAAATTCAGAATCGTATTCAGCCATGCTCAACGGTGAGAATCATGACAGCCACTCCTGCTGTAAATATTGAGAGTCCTGCCGATGCGCCGAGTGCGTTTCAGGCAGCGTGGAACGCACACGACATGAATGCGCTGGGCGCGCTGTTTCACGACGATGCGACATTTGTAAATCGCTTTGGGCATTATGTCCGTGGCATCGATGCCATCGTCGCGCTTCACCGGCCTATTCACGAAACAATTTATCGCGATTCCACGCTCGAAAATGAGTTGCTGGATGCAACCCCGATTGCCGATGGCGCGGTAGTGATACATTTTTGGAGTCGCTTGACGGCTGGCAGCGCTCATCCCGCCGGGCCGCATCAGGTCGATACACTGATTCTCGCGGTACTGACGCGGCAGAATGCGACTTGGCGCATTCAAGCCCTTGAGAACGTGACGCTTACAAACCCGCGGACCGGAGAGGCGATATTGAGAAGCTAGCTTTACTCAAAACGTTATGTTCACCGATAAGAACGCTCGCCGGGTGCGCGATTGCCCTTGCCGCCGTTCGCTAAGGTTCAGAAATCGATTATGTCTTTTCCGGTCGCTGCAATAATTCGGCTCTGAATTGCAGCGGATTAGGTTCGAGATAAGCGCCGACAAATTGGCCGTTGTTTTTCGCGCCCCAAATTACCTCGGCGCCGTTTGCAGCGTTGAGTTGTAAATCGGCGTTCATGTCGGGCGTGAGCAGACGTAAGTGAAACAGACCAGGCTCGCCTTCTTTGTGCGCACACTCGCCGTCGATATATTGCAGCAATTCGATTTCCATTTCGCCGACCAGGCAGAACGCCATGTAGAAGCGGCTATCTTTCATCGTGCCTCGATACCACGCTGTGCCGTTGTGCTCGGCTTTATAAAAAGGCCCCCAGCCGTACATCTTTCCCAGATACTCGATTGCGTCTTCAATATTGTCGACCAAAATGGCGATCTGATCGATGTCGAGAGTGTCCGTTCGCATATCCGCAGCATAGAGCGGTTCGGCATTTGGAAAATATTTCGCGACAGTCGGTGGTAGTTTCATTTTTATTCTCGCTGAGTTACGGCGCGTTGTGTGCAGCGGATAAACGCATCGCAGCAATGACGATTTGCGCAAGCGCCTCGCCTTGTTCTTCCTGCACGAAATGTCCGGCGGATTTAATTTCGCGATGCGGCTGATTTTTCGCGCCGGGAATGCGTTGCTGAAATACTTTTTCCCAGGCTTTGGTCGAAGGATCGCTGTCGCTGAATGCGGTGATGAAGGGTTTGTCGAATTGCTCGAGCACTTTCCAGGCCGCGCGATTTTCGGCGATGCCGGGTGAGTTTTCCGTAGCGGGAATGCAACAGGTGATTTGCAATGCCGCCGATTTAAAACTCGCATCGGGAAATGGCGCGTCGTAGGCCGCGAGTATCGCCGCGCTCGGCGGTTGCGCGCAGGCGCCGGCGACAAGTGCGCTGATCGGCAAATCGTTTGCGTTGCGACAGGTATCGATCCAATTTTCGATCAGCGTGCCGGGCCAGTTATCGATGCCGTGTGGCGGTGCTTCGCAATTCGGCAGCAAGGTATTGGTTGCGACTACGGCATCGAAACGATCGACTAATTGACTGAGTGCACGCAGGCCGATTGGGCCACCCCAGTCCTGACACACCAGCGTGATATGGTGCAAATCGAGGCGTTCGATAAATTCGCATAGCCAGTCGACGAATTTCTGATAACTGTAGTCGTTGCGCAGCGGTAATTTATCCGAACGGCCGAAGCCGATGTGATCGGGTGCAATCGCGCGAAACCCTGCTGCGGCAATCGGCGGAATCATTTTTCGATAAAGAAATGACCACGTGGGTTCGCCGTGCAACAAGAGCGCGACGGGCTGGTTGTGCGCATCGACATCGGCGCCGCCAACATCCACGTAATGCATACGCAGTTCGCCGTAATTGGCGTCATGCACAGTGCAATAATTTGGCGCGAATGGATAATCCGGTAGCGAATTAAAACGATGATCGGGGGTGCGTAATATTTTGGAAGCCATCGTCATATCTCGCCGTTTGTATTCAGCTATTTATCGCCCGGATATTTCTTCATTTTGATAAACGGGTGAAATGCCAGCTCGATCCCTTCTTCAATATTGTCGTCGTTATCGAGCAAATGTTTGCGTCGCACGAATACCGCTTTATCTTTGGTGTTAATTTGTTGCAGTACATCGAGGCCGCCGCGACCGGTGAATAATCCTTCCATCTCCGTCGAATAAATCGTCACGATCAGCGTGGCTACTTTGATCGATTGGCTCCAGTTGAAATCGGTGGGCACGCCTTCGCTGCCGGCGCTGGCCATGCTCGGTTTACGGCGCACGCCGTCCCACATGGCGAGGTGATCCATGCCGACATCGTGTGCAGCATCGCGTTCGATCACATCGGTAAACACAATCGCATCGATATCGGTGGTTTCCTTCAGCGTCTTCATCGTGGTGACCATCACCGCCTGCCAAGTGCGCGCATCGACTTTGCCGGTAGTGGGGTCGTACATATCGCCGTAGGTGCGAATCGCCTGATTCCACGCATTTTCAAATTGATAACTCGGCGCAATTTGATAGCCGTGACCCTGCAAATATTTTTTCACCATTTCATCGATATGGGTGGCAGCTTTTTGCAAGTGATAGCGGGTCGGTTCGCCGCTGATATTGGCGGTGGCGATAACCAGTTTTTTCGGCGGCTTTTTCTGCAGTAAATCCTGGCGAATGTCATATTTCGACACCGTTGGATTGTAATCGCCACCGGTGCCGCTGCACGAAGCGAGCAAGCCGATGGCGATCATCAGCAGAAACTTTCGAGTCGGTAAAAAATTTGAAGCGCGCTGAAAAAACATGGAAGCTGCCCGATGTTGAATAATGTTAGTCATTCTAACAACGGCATTTTGCCGTTGAAAGTTAAGAAAGCTTTAATCGATGAATGGGATATTGACATGAATACGCAGGCGTTGCAGTTGCATTACAAACAAACCGGCGAAACTGGCGATTGGGTATTGCTGCTGCACGGGTTGTTTGGCTCGGGGGATAATCTCGGTGCGCTGGCAAAATCGCTCGCCGATAATTTTCGCGTGGTGCAGGTCGATCTGCGCAATCATGGCCGCTCGCCGCATGCGGATGATATGAGCCTGTCGGCATTGGCCGCTGATGTGCTTGCGCTGCAACGACAACTCGGTATCGAGCGCAGCCACTTCGTCGGTCATTCGCTCGGTGGCAAAGTGGCGATGCAGCGTGCGCTCAACGACGCCGCGTGCGTCGAACGGCTGGTGGTCGCGGATATCGCGCCGGTCAATTACGCGCCGCATCACCGACAGATATTCGCCGGACTACAGAGCGTCGCGCTCGATTCGTTGCAGAGTCGACAGCAGGCCGATCAACAATTAGCGGCATTCGTACCGGAAATAGGGGTGCGGCAATTTCTGTTGAAGAGTCTGGATCGCGATGGAGCGGTCTTCCGTTGGCGTTTCAATCTGCCGGTGCTGGCTGCGCGTTATGCACAAATGCAGGCGCCACCGACTGGAATCCCGTTCAATGGTGCGACGCTATTTATCAAGGGTGGCAATTCCGATTACATCCTCGCCGAGTATGAGGTGCCGATGCGCGCGTTGTTTCCCACATTCGAACTGCAGATCATCGAAGGTACTGGCCATTGGTTGCACGGCGAGCAGCCCGAGATATTCAACAATTTGGTGAAGCGGTTCCTGCAAAAATAAGCGGGGTCCGGCCGCAAGATAAAAAACGCATTCTGCGAAACATCAATCGCGGCCATAAATTCGATGGCAATAAAAAGCCCCGCAAAGCGGGGCTGAATAATAGAGAGACCTGGACGGATATTACATGCGCCAGTCTTGCGCGCGGAGGTGCTATTTGCCTTGTGCACGGAAGTACGGAATGACGTACTTGCCGATGTTGCGGATGGTGTCGAGCTGCGCCCATTGCGGCACGGTGCCCATCTGACAGATGAACAGGATTTCGTCGGCGCCCGATTCGATCAAGCGGCCCACGTAATCGCGGCAGTCTTCAACCGTACCGTAGGCGTGGTTCGGGTTCAGCAGTGCGAGGTTCGGATCGCTGAAATCGACGCTGACTTTTTCCGAAGCGAAGTTGGTGCTGATCTGCTCGGTCAACGACGTATTCATGATCATCTCGCCTTTGCTATTGCGCGAGACCAGTTCTGCATCCATCCATTTGGTCGGATCGGGCTGCGGGCCACCGCTATACCAATGCGCCAACGATTCCATGAAGTAGCGTTGACCTTTGATACCGATATTGCGCGCGCGGGCGCCATCGTCGAGTACCAGTGTCGGGCACAGCGCCGCGAGATGCTGATGCGGGCGGAAGCCGACTTGATCTTCCGCTTTGCGATTGGCGTACGCTTCGCGATAAACGGCGCTTTTCTTCGCGACATCTTCCGGGCCGCCGAAGCCGAGCACCAGACAACCCATGCCGCGCGAACCTGCACGCACCAGCGTTTCGGTATTGGTCACGGCCAGATACATCAGCGGATGCGGATCTTGGTAGGGCTTGGGATGGATCGGGCGACGCGGAATTTTCACGTACTTGCCGTCGTGCTCGATTTCGTCCTGCGTCATGATTTTCGGAATCAGATACATGGCTTCGTCGATCATCGGTTGCAGCTCGGCGAGGTCGTAGCCATAACAGCCCGCTTCCTGTTGCGTGCCGCCCTTGCCGACGCCAAAATGCACGCGACCTTTCGACAGCAGATCGAGCGTAGCGATACGTTCGGCAACTTTGATCGGGTGGTTCATCGCCGGCGGCAGGCAGACGACGCCATGGCCGATGCCGATGCGACTGGTCTTACCGGCGATGAAGGCCAGGAAGGTTTCCGGTGCGCTCATGTGCGCGTAGTTGGAGAGCGCGGTATGTTCGACGGCCCACACGTTATCGAAGCCCATTTGCTCCGCGAGCATGACCTGCTCAACGCACTCGTCGAAAATCTGGCGGTCGCCGGCGCGCGACGAATCGATGGTTTGCGCTTCATAAATCAGGGAAAACTTCATTTTTCTGACCTCGTGATCTAAAAGGTACGGTTATCGAGTTATAAGAATAAGTAGGGTGGCATACGCGGCCGACCCTGATTGATCTGGATCAATTATGGAAACGATGTACTGTCGAGACAATCGTCAATTTTAGGTAGTGCCCCTGGTTTAGGGGGAGTCCTTTTGTTTTAGGCAGAGTCCTTCGGAGACCCGCATGCAAGTTATGGATCTCGCTCAATTCAGCGAATTACTCGACCGTCTTTATGAAGGCCCGTTCGAGCCGTATCCATTTCACGCATTTCTCGATGGTTTGCGCGAATGTTTGGGGCTGATTTCAGGCACGTTGATGCTGCGCGCTCCCGATGTCAATGACGACGGACTGATTCTGACCAGCGGCGTTGATCTGCCGCCCACCAATATCGATCCGGATAACCGCTGGGTATACACCTATCACTATTACATGATCGACCCACTCAACAATCTGCCGTTGAACAAAGTGGTACTGATCGATGACCTGATTCCCCAAGATAAGTTGCTTGCCAGCGAATACTACAAAATGTGCATGGAAGCGCACGGGGTACATTATTGCGCAGCGATCGATTTATTAACCGATACCGGCCAGCGCTTTTCGCTGCGGTTGACCCGCGCGCCGACCGGTGCCAATTTCTCTCCCGAAGAATGCCGTTTTATCGAGCTGCTGAGCTCGCATATTCGTCGCGCGGTATCCACCAGCGTCAAGCTGGTGCGCCTCGATTCGGAGCGTCAGATGTATGCTAAAGCGATTTCCGGTCGCGATATCGGCGTGGTTATGCTGGATAAGAACGGCCGTATCCTCCGCAGCAATGCCACCGCCGATCGTTTGTTTCAGGCGCGCGACGGACTCAGCAATGTCCATAGTGAGATTCATATCTCGCAGCGCGGCGATCTAAACGAAAAACTGCGCAAGCTCATTATCGAAACGCTCGAGGCCCAACAGCGTGATGAACCGCTGCCGGTACAGGCACTCGCAGTACCTCGTGCGTCCGGCAAGGCCGACTATCAGCTCGTGATTAAAGCCATTCCGGTCGATCGTTATATGGCGCCGAAAGACACGCCGCATTTGACGGTGTTTATTGGTGATCCGGAAACTAACTTCGGTATTTCGGCGCGCACCTTGATCACACTGTACAAGCTGACGCCGACCGAAGCGGCACTGAGTATTCAGCTCGCCGAGGGGAAAAGCCTTGAGGAAATCGCCCAGGAACTCAGCATCACGGTAAATACCGCACGTGCGCATTTGCGCTCGGTATTTCAGAAAACCGGCGTCACACAACAATCGATGCTGGTCAGCATGGTGCTGAAAAGTCTTGCCGCGTTGCCCTGATCTACCGCGTTAGATAGTTTTCGCGGGTGGTCCCCGCAATGCTCCGGCTCAGAGTTCCGCCGCAGTTTGCGGGCCGCTTCATGGAAGTCGATCAAAAAATGACTACACTCCTTGTGCATTTGATCATTGGTGTCGGGCACGAGGCGATATGCAGCGCATAGTCGTATTAAATCCAAAAGGCGGTTCGGGAAAAACCACACTGGCGACGAATCTCGCGAGCTACTTTGCGGCGCGCGGCAATAAAACCGCATTAATGGATTACGACAGTCAGGGTTCGAGCACGTATTGGGTCGGGCAGCGCTCGGCCGAGCTGCCAGCCATTCAAGTTATTCCGGCTTATAAGCATCCGGTCAGCGTCACCCGTAATTGGTTTTTGCGGGTCGAACCCAACACTGAATGCCTGATTATCGATACTGCTGCTGCGGTCGATTTCCGCGCCTTTCAGCGCACGCTGCATGAAGCGACCGCCATTGTCATTCCGGTATTGCCATCCGATGTCGATATTCACGCCGTGGCCAATTGCATCGGACAGTTAATGACGATGGCGAAAATTGGACGCGATGAGCAACGCATTGCGGTGGTGGCGAATCGCGTCCGCAAAAATACGCTGGTATATCAGCGATTGGTGTATTTCCTTAATTCGTTGCAAATTCCCTTTCTGACCACGCTGCGCGACACGCAGAATTACATCAACGCGACCTCTCATGGCATCGGTATTTTCGAAATGCCGCCAATCAAAGTGCGCGAGGATATTGCAGCGTGGCAGCCACTGCTGCAATGGTTGAACGTGCGTGCGCAAGACGATGTGCACGCGCGCGATAAGGCTAAAGAAAAAATTGCCAACGCGCAGAAATCCGCTCAGCAACTCGCTTGATTACTAGATCGTTGCAGCGACATCGACCATGCCAGTGGTCAGCGCGTGCAAATCTTCGTCGCCGATAATGAAGGGCGGCATCGTATAAATAAATTTTTCAAACGGTCGTACCCATAAGCCGCGGTCGACGAAGCGTTGTTGTAACTGCGCAACATTGATTGGTTCGCGCATTTCGATCACGCCGATGGCACCGAGCACGCGCACATCCGCCACAGTTGGCAGCGCGCGCGCCGGTTCAAGGCCATCGCGCAAATGCTGGGCGATGTTGCGCACAGTGCGCTGCCACGGCTGCGAAATCAGTAATTCAATGCTCGCACATGCGATTGCGCATGCCAGCGCATTAGCCATAAACGTCGGGCCGTGCATGAGCGCACCGGGCTCGCCATTGCAAATTCCCTTCGCGACATGATCGGTACACAGCGTCGCCGCGAGCGTTAAATACCCGCCGGTCATAGCCTTGCCGAGACACAGAATATCGGGGCTGATGTCGGCATGCTCGCAGGCAAATAATTTTCCAGTGCGACCGAAGCCGGTCGCGATTTCATCGCAAATCAGCAATACGTTGTATTCGTCGCACAGGCGTCGCGCCTGCCGCAAATATTCCGCTGAATAAAAATGCATGCCGCCCGCCGCCTGGACGATCGGTTCAAGTATCAGCGCGGCTATTTCATTGTGATGATCACGCAGGATTTTTTTCAGCGAATCGAGTTCGCTGTGGTCGAACGTTTCGCCAAACCTCGTCAGTGGCTTATCGGCAAAAAATTGCTGCGCTACCACATTGCCAAATAACTGGTGCATGCCTTCGACGGGATCGCATACCGACATCGCCATGAAGGTATCGCCGTGATAGCCGGCGCGCACAGTGAGCAATTTGCTTTTATGGCGTTGACCTTGTGCAATCCAAAATTGCAGTGCCATTTTGATCGCGATTTCCACGGCGACCGAACCGGAATCGCTGAAAAAAACTTTGGTGAGCGGGGCGGGCGTCAGCTTTACCAGTAATTGACCGAGTTTTATCGCCGAGGGATGCGTGAGGCCGCCGAACATGACATTCGACATTGCCGCGAGTTGCTGCTGTGCAGCGGCATTCAATATCGGATGGTTGTAGCCGTGCAGCGCGCTCCACCACGAGCTGGTGCCGTCGATTAATTCACGGCCGGTGGCGAGCTGTAGACGTACGCCCTTGGCCGAGACGATCGGATAAACCGGCGCAGGCTCGATTATCGACGCATAGGGGTGCCACAGATGTTCGCGATCGAAGTGCAGCAGGTCGTTGGAAAAATCAGGGCCCGATGGGGAGGTCATGGCGGTTACTCGCGAAATGAGGCGGTATTGTATGAAAGCGCATGCCGGTATGTAACTGTGTCAACAGGCATCGGACGATTGCCGCGTATCGGTGGCTTCCCTAAAATCGTTCGACACTATCGGAGATTCGACATGCGACCGCGCAATATTCTGTTGTTGATCGCACTATTGCAGTTGTCGGCGTGTCATCGCAGTGCGTCGTGGTCCGCGCCGGGTAATACCGAATGGGATCGCGCCGCGGTATTGGCCGAGGTATCGGAGCCGATCGTTGCATTACCGGTCAGCGAAGGCCAAGCGGTGCAGCAGGGACAACTGGTACTGCAGCTCGATCCACGTCGCACCGATGCGCAATTGTTGGCAGCGCAAGCCGAAACTCAACGGCTCTCGGCGCAATTGCTCGAGCTGCGTCATGGTGCCCGGCAGGAAACCATCGACAACATGCGCGCTCAACTCATGCGCGCTGAAAGCGATGCCGATAACGCGCAGCGTGAACGCGAGCGTATGGCAACGCTGCGCAAAACCAATGCGGTATCGCAACAAAATTTTGAAAACGCGGATAACGCAGCGCGCATCGCAGCTGCCACCGTGCGCGCGGTGCGTGCGCAATTGCAGGAATTACTGCATGGCACGCGCCCAGAGCAATTGGCGCAGGCCGAAGCGGCATTGGCGGGCGCGCAGGCGACGCTGCAACATCTGCAATTAGTACGCGCGCGTCTCGATGTACATGCACCGCGCAATGGTCGTATCGACGCGTTGCCGTATCGATTGGGCGATCAACCACCGCAAGGTGCAATGCTGATGAATATGCTCGCCGGTGATGCGCCGTATGCGCGCGTATTTATTCCCGAAAAGCAGCGCGCGAATCTGCAGATCGGTCAACGGTTTCGCGTGACTGTCGATGGCATCGAACAACCCTTCATGGCACAGCTGCGCAGCGTACGCAGCGAAGCGAGCTTCACGCCGTATTACGCGCTGAGCGGTGACGATGCGAGTCGCCTCAGTTATCGCGCCGAGCTGATCTTGCAGGGCGACGCAGCGCGCCAACTGCCCCCCGGAATTCCCTGTCATGCCGAGCTGGCCAATGACAAATAATCATCAAGACATTGTCATCAGCACGCGCGGTTTAACGCGCCGTTTCGGTAAGAAAACTGCGGTAGACAATGTCGATTTGCAAGTGCGGCGCGGTGAGGTTTACGGTTTTCTCGGTCCCAACGGGTCCGGTAAATCCACTACGATTCGCCTGCTCTGCGGTTTGTTATTACCGAGTGAAGGCGACATCGAAGTGCTGGGGTTGTCGATACCCGCGCAGGCCGAAGCGTTGAAGTTGCGCATGGGCTACATGACGCAGAATTTTTCGTTGTACGACGATCTCACCGTCGATGAAAACCTCAACTTTGTTGCCAATATTCATGGCTTTTCCGGGCAGGCAGCGCGTCAGCGTGTCGATGAGTTGCTCGAATTGTATTGGTTGCGCGAATACCGCGAGCAAGCTGCCGGCACGCTGAGTGGCGGGCAGCGCCAGCGGGTGGCATTGGCCGCGGCGGTATTGCACAAACCCGAATTATTATTTCTCGATGAACCGACCAGCGCCGTCGATCCGCAATCGCGCCGCGATTTCTGGGATTCGCTGTTCGAGCTGGCGGAGCAGGGCACCACGTTGTTGGTGTCGACGCATTACATGGATGAAGCGGAGCGCTGTCATCGTCTTGCCATTCTGGAACAGGGTCGCCTGGTGGCGGATGGCAGCCCGCGCGAGTTGATGGAGGCATTGCCGGGGCAAGTGCTGCTGGTTGAATGCGAATCGGCCCGTGCCGCGCAACACGCGCTGGCCGGCAATGCAGCAGTATTTGCGACCGCGCAGATTGGTGCGAGCCTGCGCGTGCTGACAACAAAAAAGAGCGAGGGCAAATCAACGATACAGCAGGTGCTGGCGGACGCCGGTATGACAGCGCAGGTAATCGATACCACGCCGAATCTTGAAGATGTATTCGTGGCGGTGACCGACAGTCACGAGCATCAATCCCAATCCAAATTCGACACTCAGCGAGGACAGCCGTAATGGCGTTTTCGCTGCTGCGGTTATCCGCGATCGTGATCAAGGAACTGCGTCAGTTGCGGCGCGATCGGCTGTCGTTCGCGATGATTGTCGGCATGCCGATCATTCAATTGTTGTTGTTTGGTTTCGCCATCAATATGGATGTGCGCAACCTCGATGCGGCGTTGTTCGATGCGGCGCAGACCAATAACAGCCGCGAATTGGCGGCAACGATCGAACGCTCGCAGATTTTTAATTTTCGTTATCACGTAGCTACGGAACCGGAATTGAACGCACTGTTGCGTGCCGGAAAAATTAGCGCCGCGCTGGTGATTCCCACCGATTTTGAACGGCGTCTGCTGCAACCGGATCAGCCGGTGGTGCAATTGGTGGTCGATGGTTCGGATCAATCGGTGCAGGGTGCGGTACGTCAGCTGGCTTCGTTGCCGATTACAACGTTATTGCGTGAACACCGTACGCCGAGCCTTAACGGGCAGGTATCGATGGCGAATTTTTATAATCCCGAACGGCGCGCGCCATTGAATACCGTGCCGGGATTAATCGGCGTGATTCTGACCATGACCATGGTGATGTTTACCGCCATTGCGCTGGTACGTGAGCGCGAACACGGCAATCTCGAATTTCTGATCACGACGCCGCTGTCGTCATTTGAATTAACACTGGGCAAGGTGATTCCGTATATCGGCATTGGATTAATCCAAACCGCGCTGATCTTATTAATGGGTAAAGTGATTTTTTCGGTGCCGGTACGCGGCTCGCTGCTGGAATTGTATGTCGCTGCGCTGCTCTATATTTTTGCATCGCTGGCATTGGGGATTTTCATTTCGACATTTGTGAAAACGCAGTTTCAGGCGATGCAGATGTCATTTTTTACCTTTCTGCCGCAAATTTTATTATCGGGTTTTATGTTTCCGTTCGCCGGTATGCCCAAGCCGGCGCAGTGGCTGGCGGAAATTTTTCCGTTGACGCATTTCATTCGATTGGTACGCGGCATCATGCTGCGATCGGCGGGGGTTGGGGATTTGTGGCCGGAGTTTCTGGCGTTGCTGGCATTTTCGGTCATCATGTTGACGATTGCGGTCAAGCGCTTCCACAAGCGCCTGGATTAGGGAAATGTCCACGCTATAATGCCGCCCCATGACCGATCCCGCGCTGCACATTCTCAATACTGTTTACGGCTATCCGCAATTTCGCGGCCAGCAGGCCGCCATCATCGACAGCATCACGCAAGGGCGCGATGCGCTGGTGTTGATGCCGACCGGCGGTGGCAAATCGCTGTGTTATCAGATTCCCTCGTTACTGCGCGCCGGCGTCGGTGTGATCATTTCACCGCTGATTGCATTGATGCAGGATCAGGTCGAAAACCTGCATCAGCTTGGCGTGCGCGCGGCGTATTTGAATTCGACGCTCGATGGCGATGCGCAATATGCGGTCGAGCAGCAATTGCTGCATGGCGAACTCGATCTTCTGTATATCGCGCCCGAGCGTTTGCTGCAGGAGCGTACGCAACAGTTTTTACAGCGTTGCGAAATCGCATTGTTTGCCATCGATGAAGCGCATTGCGTGAGTCAATGGGGTCACGACTTCCGCAAGGATTATCTCGGTCTCAGTCTTTTGCACGAACGCTTTCCACGCGTGCCACGTATCGCACTGACCGCGACCGCCGATCAGCGTACGCGCGCGGAAATTGCCGAGCGTCTGCAATTGGAAGATGCGGGATGGTTTGTCAGCGCGTTTGATCGGCCGAATATCTGTTACAAAGTCGCGGCCAAGATCGATGCGCGTAAACAATTATTGAAATTTCTCGATAGCTATCGCGGTCAAGCCGGCATTGTCTATTGCCTGTCGCGCAAGAAAGTCGAAGCCACCGCCGAATGGTTGAACGAGCAGGGTTTTACAGCATTGCCGTATCACGCCGGGCTATCGCCGATACTGCGCGAAACCAATCAGCGCCGCTTTTTGCGCGAAGACGGCATCGTGATGGTCGCGACCATTGCCTTTGGTATGGGTATCGATAAACCCGATGTGCGTTTTGTCGCGCATCTCGATTTGCCGAAAAGCATGGAAGCGTATTACCAGGAAACCGGTCGCGCCGGCCGCGATGGCGAACCTGCGACCGCGCTGCTGCTGTACGGCTTGCAAGATGTGGTGCGCATGAAGGATATGCTCGCGAACAGCGAAGCATCGGAACAATTCAAGCGGCTCGAACGCCACAAACTCGATACGCTGCTCGGCTGGTGCGAACTTACCGATTGTCGTCGCAGCGCCTTGCTCGCGTATTTTGGTGACAATTACGACGGCCGTTGCGGCAATTGCGATACCTGTCTGACCCCACCGAAAACCTGGGACGCAACCCAGGCCGCGCAAAAATTATTGTCGTGCGTATACCGTAGCGGCCAACGTTTTGGCGCCGGGCATGTGGTCGATATTCTGCTCGGCAAAGATAACGAAAAAATTCGTCAGTATGCGCATGACAAACTCACAACATATGGCATCGGCAAAGGCCTGCACGAGCAGCAATGGCGTTCGCTGATTCGGCAGTTATTGATTCGCGGTTTGTTGGAAATCGATGTGCAGGGTTTTGGCGGATTGCGCCTGACCGAACTGGCGCGGCCGGTTTTGCGTAGCGAAACCACGCTCGCACTGCGCATCGATACCACTGAAACCGGCGCGCGCGAACAGCGCTCGCGCAATCGTCTGGTCGAAGTTGAACCGGAATTGGCGCCGTTATGGCAGGCGTTGCGCGATTGCCGCAAAAAAATTGCCGAAGAACAGGGCATTCCGCCATTCATGGTATTTCACGATGCAACGTTGCGGCTGATGGCAGTCGAACAACCGACGTCGTTGCGCGATTTACTCAATATCAGCGGTGTCGGGCAAAGCAAACTCGATCATTACGGTGCGCAGTTCATTGCGGTGATCCGCGCTTACATTGATACGCAGGTACCGACGTGAGTGGTAATTTTTCATATGCGGTGAAATTTCAAACGCGCAAAACGCTCGCACTGCACGTGCTCGACGACGGTACCATCGAAGTGCGCGCGCCGCGTAGCATGAGCCAAAAACATATCGTGCAATTCGTCGAGCAAAAATCGACGTGGGTTGAGAAAACGCGCGAACGCCAATTGCATCGCAAGCGCTGGCAGACAGCGGTACAGCCGGGTGCCGCGATGTGGTTTCTCGGCAAACCGCGTCAACTTGAAGTGCTGCAGAGCCAGCAACCCGCGGTGTTGTGCAGCGACGAAACGATCGCTGTAAGCACGCGTGACCAATGGAATTTGCCGCAGTTATCGCGTCAGCTCAATGAATGGTATCGCGATCAAGCGCAGCAGATTTTCAGCGAGCGTTTATTGCTGGTATGTCAGCGCTTTCCCGGTATTCTCGCCGCACCCGAATTGCGGTTGCGCAAAATGCGCCGTCGCTGGGGCAGCTGCAGCCGCGGCGGTCGTGTGACGTTAAATATCGAATTAGTGAAATTGCCGCTATCGATGATCGATTACGTGATCGCGCACGAACTCTGTCATCTGTTCGAATTCAATCACGGCCGCAAATTTTACGCATTGCTTGAGCATGTTATGCCGGATTGGAAACAACGCGAGATTGTGTTGAAGCAGTTTTGATTCGCTACTGGCTCTTATGTGTCAGTGCGGCAGCATTGGCTTCCCAATTCTCGCCGTCAAATTTGACGATTTTGACTTCCTTCGGCTGGGTTTTCAGGCAGCGCAGATTTACATCGACGCCGTCGGGGTTCGAGCGCGGAATGTAAAACGATTTGATGCCACAAATACCGCAGAATTTATGTTCGGCCACGCCGGTATTGAACGTGTAAGTGATTAATTTTTCGTGACCGGACAGCAATCGGAAATTGCGCTGCGGTACGATCAGGTGCAGAAAACCGGTCATGCGACAGATCGAACAATTGCAGTCCTCAACCTCGATCGCGTCGGGCGCTTCGACTTCAAATTGCACCGCGCCGCAATGGCAGTTGCCTTGGTGGATCACAAAAAAGCCCCTTATTTAATTAACGAGGTCCGCGTTTTCATAATGGTGGTTAGGTGTTTATCGGCTTCTGCTGCCGAACTGCGGCAGCCATGCGCTAATGAGCTCATCGTAATGTGCTCGGTTATTTATCCGACGATTCTGCCGGCCGGCCAATTTTATCGGCGACATGATCGGCGGTTTCTTGCGTCGCCGTTGCCGCGCGCTTAACGCCATTGGCAGTCGCTTCGACGCCGCGTTTTACGCCGCGCTCGGTGGCTTGTGCGCCTTTCTCTATTCCGTGCTTGGTCGCTTGGGCGGCATGTTCGACGCCGTTTGCAGCTGCTGTGGCGCCGCGCTCAACTGCATCACCGACTTTATCGATGACCGGTTTGTCGTCTGTTTCTGCATAGGATGCTCCGCTGGTCAAAGTCAATGCCAGGGTAGAGAGCAAAAGCGTCAGGCCGATTTGTGAGAGATTCATGATGGGAAAGCTCCGATAGGGTTTAGGAATTTTAATTTTATTAAGTGCGTGGCGCTCGTCTTCGCCACACTGCTGCCAACGCACTGCCGATAATGCAATGGGTCAATGCTGAAATGGCACTCGGTACATCGACACCGGAGCCAGCGGGAAAGTTCGCGCGCGCGAGCTGTGCGCCGAGTCCCGAATTCTGCATGCCGACTTCGATCGAAATGGTGCGCGCTACTGTTTCGCTGCGATTAAGTAGTAGCGAGAACAAATAGCCAAGTGTGAAACCGGAGACGTGCAGCATGATCACGCCGATCAATAATCGCGGGCCGGCGCTCAGCACTTGTTCGCGTCCAGCGCCCAGTACCGAAGCGACGATCATTGCGATCACCAGCACAGCAATTGCCGGGCTGACGCGCGTCATTTTATGTGTCAGCCTCGGCGCGTAACGATTCAACATAATTCCCGCGACGGTCGGCAACAGCACGACTTGCAGGCAAGAATAAAATAAACCCCAAGCGTCGACTTCCATGCGCGAACCGGCGAGCGCAGACGTGAGCCACGGCGTTGCTACGACGGCGAGAATTGTCGACAGCGTGGTTAATGTCACCGAGAGCGCGACATTCGCGCGTGCGAGATAGCTGATGACATTCGAGGCGGTTCCGCAGGGGCAACACGCAACCAGAATCAAACCGACCGCGTAGGCATCGGGCAGCGCGAGCACTTTCGCAAAGAACCAGCCCGATAACGGCATGATCGTGTAATGCAGTATCACACCGGGCAAAACCCAGCGCGGCATTTGTAATACGCGCGTGAAATCTTCCGTTGTTAACGTAATGCCCATGCCGAGCATGATCACGCCGAGACCATAAGTGATCCAAGGGCCGGTGAACCAGGTGAATAACGGCGGATGCCATAACGCGAGCGCGCTGGCGAGCATGGTCCACAGCGGAAATGCATTGGCAAAGCGGGAGAATAGTTTTTCCATACGAATCGTTATATCTGCGTGGGCAAATGCGCGCGATTGTATCGGGATTTGAGGAGTGGAGTGACGCTGTTTTTTTGGGCTGTGTGCGGGGATTAGCCCTCTCCCCCGGCCCCTCTCCCCAGATGGGAGGGGGGAGCGCACGGTTTGGGTTTTTACGCGTAGAACCAAATCGACGCATGGTATTCCCCTCTCCCATCTGGGGAGAGGGGCTAGGGGAGAGGGCCTTTAAAGACGAGGGCGAATTTTCAATTCGTAAAATATTTTTTCAAGTACGACGCTTTGTTGTTGCACCCACTCATGATTCCAAATACGCACGACCCGATAGCCCTGCGAGAGCAGCCATTCATCCCGTTGCCGATCGTATTCAATCGTGTCGATATGTTGCGAACCGTCCAGTTCAACGATTAGCTTCGCGCTCTGACAGATGAAATCGACGATATAAGGGCCTATGACCTGCTGGCGCCGGAATTTGTACTGGCCGAAACGACCGGCACGCAGATATCGCCACAAGGCATGCTCAAAAGGTGTTTGCTGTTTGCGCAACTGGCGGGCGCGGTTGCGCATTTCTTCCTTGATCATTTTGCGATTCCTTTCGATACATTAAAGATTGCAGTTTTGCTCTCTCCCCAAATGGGAGAGGGAAGCGCACGGTTTAGATTTTTATGCGAGAACCAAATCGACGCATAGTATTCCCTCTCCCATTTGGGGAGAGGGGCTAGGGGAGAGGGCGCCCTCTACAGCATCGGCTGCAAATATTTCCAGACATTATCCAAAATGCGTTGCTGTGCTTCCGCGCGTGGGTGCAGGCCATCGTCCTGCATCAATTCGGGATTGGTTGCGACGCCATCGAGTAAAAAGGGTACCAGTGGTAATTTGAATTCATGCGCGAGCGCGGTATAGCTTTCATAAAAATCCGATGTGTAGCGTAAACCGTAATTGGGTGGAATTTTGCTACCGATCAATAGAACTTTGCTGTTCGCGTGCTGACTTAATTGCACGAGCTGACGCAAATTGTCGCGAATGCGTTGAATTTGAAAACCGCGTAAGCCGTCGTTGGCGCCGAGTTCAAGTATCACGATATCGGGCTGGTGTTTTTCCAATAAATTTGGCAATCGGGCCAGACCGCCATCGGTAGTGTCGCCGCTGATGCCAGCATTGATGACATTACCGTTTGGTAACCTTTGCTGTAGCAGCGACACCCAGCCCCGTTCGCGCGGTATACCATAAGCGGCACTGAGACTATCGCCCAACACCAATATGGTTTGCGCGCGGGTGCTGTTTGCCCATGTACCCCCTGTAAACAACACATTTGCAAGCAGCAGCGGCAGTAATAACCCATGACGAATGTACTTCAACATATGGACGCTCCAATGATTCGCACCGATGCCATTGCCAAAACGGTTGCTACCGCAGCCGGTGCGTTATCAATCTTGAAAGGGATCACGTTGCATATCAAGGCGGGCGAGAGCGTGGCGATCGTCGGCGCTTCGGGTTCGGGTAAATCGACATTGCTCGGTTTGCTGGCTGGCCTCGATTTACCGAGTAGTGGGCGCATTTGGTTGGCCGATCGCGAAATTACGTCGCTCGATGAAGATCAACGTGCGCAAGTGCGCGCGGATCTTGTCGGTTTCGTTTTTCAATCGTTTCAATTGTTGCCGAGTTTGACTGCGCTCGAAAATGTCATGTTGCCACTTGAATTGAAAGGGCAGCGCAATGCGCGTGCGTTCGCCGCAGAATTTTTACAACGGGTCGGCCTGGGACCGCGTGTGCAGCATTATCCGCGACAGTTATCAGGCGGTGAGCAACAACGTGTTGCCATTGCACGCGCGTTTGCAACCACGCCAAAAATTTTATTTGCCGACGAGCCGACCGGTAATCTCGATACCGCAACCGGTGCGACGATTATCGATCTACTGTTTGAATTGAATCGCGAGCAGCACACCACGCTGATTTTGGTGACGCACGAGCAACGTCTCGCGGCTCGTTGCGCGAGGCGTATCGAATTGGCCGCCGGTGAAATCATCACTGACGAAATGAGCGAGGTACTGAGCAATACATCTCCGCCTTTAATTAAAGGGGGGCAAGGGAGAATTTGAACATGCCGCGTCGAACAAATCCCCCTCCGTCCCCCTTTGAAAAAGGCGGAGGTCATATTGCGCGATCATCGGCTTCGCAATCATTCAATAAAAGCACCGCAATGCTCAGCCTAAAACTATTGCTGCGCGATTGGCGCGGTGGCGAGCTCGGGCTGTTGTTGGTTGCACTGGCGATGGCAGTCGCGATTGTCGTCGGCATTGCCTCATTCACCGAGCGTCTGCAACTAGGCATCAATGCCAACAGCAATCAATTTCTCGCGGCAGATCGCGTACTTAGTAGCGCGTGGCCGGTGTCATCGCAGTGGTTGCAACAGGCTGAGCAATTCGGTTTACAGCGCGCGCAAACCGTCAGCTTTCAAACCATGCTGATCGCCGACGATAAAACGCAAATTGCTTCGGTCAAGGCCGCGTCGGCAACGTATCCATTGCGCGGCCAATTAAAAATGGCGCGACAGGCATTCGATGCTGCGGAAACTGTTGCGCACGGACCAGATAGCGGAAATGTCTGGCTCGATTCGCGGCTGTTGCCGCTACTGAATGTCGGCGTCGGTGATCATATCGAAATCGGCGTTGCCCAATTTATTGTGAGTGGCGTCATTGTCAGCGAACCCGATGGCGGCAGCGATGTTTTCGCACCGCGCGTATTGATGGCGTTCGTTGATCTCGACAAAACACAGGTTGTGCAACCGGGCAGCCGCGTGCGCTTTAATTATTTGTTTGCCGGTAGCGACGAAAATTTATTGCGCTATCAACAATGGCTGCAACCGCAATTGTCGGCCAGTCATCGCTGGCTTGGCATCGGCGAAGCGCAACCGCGAATCGGCAAAGCGATGGCTCGCGCGCAAAAGTTTTTATTACTCGCCGGTGCGCTCGGGGTGGCGCTGGCCGGTCTTGCGATTGCGTTATCGGCCCGGCGTTATAGCGAGCGCCATTTCGATCATGTTGCGATGATGAAATGTTTCGGCGCGAGCGGTGCGCAGGTATTCGGAATTTATCTCGCGCATTTATTGGTGATCGGACTCATTGGCGCGCTGGTTGGCGCCTTCTGCGGCTACGCATTGCAAGCGCTGTTTGCGAAAGTGTTGGAGCAATATCTGGCGCAAGTGGCGCCGCGCGGAACGTGGTGGCCGGTGTGGATGGCGATCGTTACCGCGCTCGTTTCGCTATTCGCGTTTGCACTGCCGCCGTTGTTGGCATTGCGCGACATGCCGCCGCTGCGCGTATTGCGGCGCGATCTCGATAGCCGACGCGGACGTGGTATCGGCGCGGTGTTGTTCGGTGTGATAAGTGTCACCGGGCTGATGTGGTATTACAGCGGCAATGCAACTCTAACTCTGACGATACTGGCCGGTGCGGCAATGGTGTTGCTCGCCGTCGGTTCCGTTGCCTGGTTACTGTTGCGCGGTGTGCGCGTGATCGGCATGCAGGCGGGGTCGTTTTGGCGACTTGCGATTGCATCGCTGCAGCGCAGGCGCATGCACAACGCGTTGCAGATCGTCATTTTTTCGCTCGCCATTATGTTATTGCTGATCATCGCGCTAGTGCGCACATCGCTGCTCGCAGAATGGAAAACGCAAATTCCGCTGCAGGCGCCGAATCATTTTCTCGTCAATGTCACTCCGCAGCAGGTCGGCGCCGTACAACAGTTGTTGCAACAGCATCGATTGCGCGATGCCGGTTTTTATCCGATGGTGCGAGGCCGCCTGATTGCCATCAACAATGAGTCAGTGAATCAACAAACCGCAGCAGATAAAAGAAATAATAACGACGATTCGCGCGCTGTCGATCTCGATCGTGAAATGAATTTGAGCTGGTCCGATATATTGCCTAGCGATAATCAGCTCGTGGCAGGCGAGTGGTTCGCCAGCGGCGATGTCGATCAGGTGTCGATCGAAGCAGGCTTGGCGCAACGTCTCGGCATAAAAATTGGCGATCGCTTGCAGTTTCAATTGGGCGACGAGCAGCTGACGGCCACAGTAAAAAGTATTCGTAAACTGAACTGGGACACGATGCAGCCGAATTTTTTTATGATCTTTCCACCAGCGGCGCTGCACGATTATCCGGCGACGTATATCACCAGTTTTTATTTGCCACCGGATCAAAAATTATTTCTCAATGAACTGTTGCATCGATTTCCAACCGTCATGGTATTGGAGATCGATGCCATCATTGCGCAGGTGCGCGCGATTATCGATCAGGTGGGATTGGCGGTTGAGTTGGTGTTGTGGTTGATCGTCGGTTGCGGTCTGTTGGTGTTGTTTGCCAGCGTATTGTCGACGCTCGATTTACGCATGCAAGAAAATGCAGTGCTGCGTGCGCTCGGTGCGCGACGGCGTTTGATTGTCGGCAGTCTGGTTGTGGAATTCGCGGTGCTCGGTGCCTGCGCAGGATTGCTCGCGGCGGTCGCAGCGGAGTGTGCCGTGTGGCAATTCCAAACGCGCCAACTCGATATGCCGTTTATCTGGCATTGGTGGGTGTGGCTCGCGGGTCCGCTGCTCGGCGCGACGATAATCGGTGCGGCCGGTTATTTCGGTTGTCGCAAGGTGGTTGATACGCCGCCGTTGCTGGTGTTGAGCGCGGCTTAGTTAACTCGTTAGATTTTGAAAAATTTCTGTTGAGGCGCGACCGTCGAGCACTGTTAAAGCTGGTTGCGCCGAACTGGGATGTTTTTTTCGGGGCAGAAAGCGTGAGTTATCAAAGCTGCAGGCGCAAGATTCACTCGGAGATCTCGCCGGTTACTCCGAGGGACAAAAGCACCGAGCGGTCACTACATCGCTACGTTGCCCCGAAAAAAAACATCCCAGTTCGGCGCCTGTGGCACCCAAGCGCGTGCCTCGAATTTTTTGGCGACTCAGCTCATTCGCGATTCCCGCCGCCGTTGCTTGCGTTGTACCGCGGCGAGATATTGGCTGATCTTGGTTCGTTGCGAAGGCATTGCTACGCCGAGTGTGCCGCCCACGAGTGTGTGTAGCGAGGGTGTGCGGATCACATAAATATTGCGTATCTCAATATCGCAATCGATATCGATGCCGCTCGGTAGACGGATCACGCAGTTTTCCAATTGCCGATTTTTTTCAAGCAATTTGCTGGCATTGCCGCGCAGGCTGAGCTTGATGCCGTCGCTCGACAAATTGATTATCTGCATATTGAGGGGCTCGCCATCTTTGTCGCGCGCGGCTATCGATAATGCGGATTCGCGTTCGACATATACGCGATACGAGCGCCGGCGCAACGATGAGCCGATTTCTTCCGGCAACTCCATGCGATACGCCGGGACGCCGTCGATCATTTCGCGGGCGAGCAGTTTCGAAAAAAACGAGACTTTAACGCCAGTGGCCTGCGCATTGATTTCGGCTTCATCGCCTTCGAGCAAATCCTCGCGACCTTCGGGCGGATAAAATTCGTCGATCACCAAATAACTATCGTCCGGATGCAGCTCTAAAATCATGCTCTGGAAGGTGCGCTCGGTGCGCGAGAATTTGACCTCGATAAAACTGTGGCGTCGTTGCAGCACTTCGAGCTGCGAATAGTTATCCTCCGCCTGATCCTTTCTATCTGCGGATTTGAGGCCGAGGCGGACGAGCAATTTTTTGAGCGGAGACATAAGGGGCGTTTGCTAAAGAAATTATGCGTGAATGGTATGTTACGGTTCGCGCTTCGGCAATTTTTTACGGCATTTTTGCGGCGATGTAGGAGGATTTGGTATGCAGCTTGGAATCCAGGATAAGGTATTCATGATCGCCGGCGGCAGTCGTGGCCTTGGGTTCGGCATTGCCTGCGCGCTGGCGCGAGAGGGCGCGACCATCGCCATCGGCAATCGCGATCTGGCCGCCGGCGAAGTAGCTGCCGAGCACCTGCGCGAATGTTACGGCGCGAAAGCTGTCGCGCACGCTTGCGATATGACCGATGCCGCGGCGATAACGCGTTGGGTTGAGCATGTCACTGCCGAGTTTGGCCATATCGATGGACTGGTCGTCAACGCGGGCGGGCCGAAACCCGGTGCGTTCGATACGCTTGCCGATAGCGACTGGGAAGAGGCATTTCAATTGACATTGATGAGCGCGGTGCGACTGATTCGCGCTGTATTGCCAGCGCTGCGCGTGCAGGGTGGTTCAATCTTGGTACTGACATCATCGTCGGTACAGGAACCGGATAATTATCTGCTGTTATCCGCGGTGATGCGTGCGGGTGTGGCGAATCTGGTGAAGGGTATTTCCTTCGATCTGGCGCGCGAAAATATTCGTATCAACTGCTTGGTGCCGGGAATTGTCAAAACCGATCGCATCGATGCAATCGCGAAAAATCAGGCGGCGATGAACCAACGCAGTGTCGACGATCAGCTCGCATTAATGCAGCAGCCGATACCGCTCGGGCGTTTCGGCACCGTCGATGAATTTGGCAACGCGGGTGCGTTTTTGCTGTCGGAGGCAGCGAGCTATATCACCGGCGCAACACTGGTGATTGATGGCGGCAAAATGAAATCGATGTAAATGCACTGCCTATAGGCAGTGCAGATGCGGTTCAGCTGTCGAGTTTTGCCGTCATCGTAATGTCGGCTTTCAACAAACGCGAAATAGGGCAGCCTTCTTTCGCTTTCTGTGCAGCTTGATCAAACGCTGTTTTATCCGCACCGGGAATTTTAACTGTCACATCGAGATGCACCGCAGTGACGGTAAAGCCGACTTCGAGCTTTTCCATTGTCACCGTCGCGTTGGTGTCGATGCTGGTCGCAGTCATACCGGCAGCGCCGAGCTGGCCCGACAATGCCATCGAAAAACAACCGGCATGCGCGGCGGCGATTAATTCTTCCGGATTGGTACCGACGCCTTCTTCAAAGCGCGTGCTGAACGAATATTGTGTATTCGATAGCACATTGCTTTCAGTCGAAATCGTGCCTTTGCCGTCTTTTAATCCGCCTTGCCAATGTGCTGAAGCTTTGCGTTTCATAATTGCTCTCCTTGATTGAGGGAATAACCGTTATATACGAGCAAATGATTGGACGCTGATTTATCGTCGAATTCCCGAAATTTTATTTTTGTTCTGAAAATAAAAAACGAAAACGGGGAGAACGTTGCCGTGTCTCCCCGTTTTATTTTTCATCGGCGATCAGGGCAGCAGGTGTTTTACCGCATCGCGTTCTTCGGCCAATTCTTTTTCGGTGGCTTTCATTTTTTCCTGGCTGAATGCATCGATCGACAGGCCTTGCACGATTTCCCACTGACCGTTTTTGCAACGCACTGGGAACGAGTAGATCAAGCCTTGCTGGATGCCGTAGCTGCCATCGCTGTACACGCCCATGCTGACCCAATCGTCGCCGTTGGTGCCGAGTGCCCAGGTACGCATGTGGTCGATGGCGGCGTTAGCGGCAGATGCCGCTGACGATGCACCGCGTGCTGCGATGATTGCCGCGCCGCGTTGTTGCACGGCCGGAATGTAGGTGCCTTTGTACCAATTCTGATCGACCAGTTCGATCGCGGCTTTGCCTTTGACCTTGGCATGGAACAGATCGGGATACTGAGTGGATGAGTGGTTGCCCCAGATCGTCATGTTGGTGATGTCGTTGACGGTGGTGCCGGTTTTTTCCGCCAGTTGCGACAGCGCACGGTTGTGATCGAGACGTGTCATCGCGGTGAAATTTTTCGGATCGATACCGATTGCGTTGCGTTGCGCGATCAGCGAGTTGGTGTTCGCGGGGTTACCAACGACCAGCACTTTGATGTTCTTGTTCGCGGTTTCGGCGATGGCCTTGCCCTGTACCGAGAAAATGGCCGCATTCGCTTCGAGCAGATCTTTACGTTCCATACCCGGGCCGCGCGGACGCGCGCCGACCAGCAGTGCGTAATCGGCATCCTTGAACGCGACTTTCGGATCGTCGGTGCAGACGACACCGGCTAGCAGCGGGAATGCGCAATCGTCGAGTTCCATTTTCACGCCGTTCAGCGCGTTCTGCGCCGGCGTGATGTCGAGCAGTTGCAGGATGACCGGCTGGTCGTTGCCGAGCATGTTGCCGGCGGCGATGCGGAACAGCAGAGCGTAGCCGATCTGGCCGGCAGCGCCGGTAACAGTGACGCGAACGGGTTGTTTCATGGTTGCTTCCTATCTGTTGGGTTCGGGTTTTGAGTAGGTCTCTGCCAGTGTGGATCGCACACCGTGCTGTTACCTGGGCCGGGGTAGGGCCGCCGGAGCGCGGGCTCGGGCCTCGAAGTGGAGCGCCATTGTAGTCAGGCACCTGTTGAAATTCTACCCGGCGCGATTTGATTTTAGGCCGCTCTTATGCCGCAATTGCCCCGTTTTCCTAAGCCACGAACTGAGCATGAACTGTTAGAATGCCCGCCGATTTTTTGCGCAGCCGATTGCTATGAATTCCGTCCAAACATTCGAACCGACCGACACCTCCGCGACTGCCGCACCGAAGGGAATCGAAATGTCCGCGCCAGGTGAAGACACGATGAACGCCGGCGACCGCTCGCAAAACGAAAAGGCCGCCCCAAAAAGCGAAAAGAGAAGCAAAACGGAAAGTAACAAACTCCAGAAACGGCTGCGTCGGCTCGTCGGTGAGGCCATCGCCGATTACAACATGATCGAAGATGGCGACAAGGTGATGGTGTGCCTGTCCGGCGGCAAAGACAGCTACGCCATGCTCGATATCCTGATGAGCTTGCAGCGTAGCGCGCCGGTTAAATTCGATCTGGTTGCGGTGAATCTCGATCAGAAGCAACCGGGTTTTCCCGAGCATGTGCTGCCCGCGTATCTCGATAAGCTCGGCATCGAATATCACATCCTCGAAAAAGACACGTACAGCATCGTTAAATCGGTTATCCCCGAAGGCAAAACTACCTGCGGCTTATGTTCACGCTTGCGACGCGGCACGCTGTACGGTTTTGCCGAAGAAATCGGCGCCACCAAAATCGCACTCGGCCATCACCGCGATGACATTATCGAAACCCTATTCCTAAATATGTTTTTCGGTGGCTCGATCAAAGCAATGCCGCCGAAGCTACTGAGCGACGACAAGCGCAACATTGTGATTCGTCCCCTTGCATATTGCGAAGAAGCCGATCTGATCGATTACGCCGAACAAAAAGAATTTCCGATCATTCCGTGCAATCTGTGCGGTTCGCAGGAAAACCTGCAACGCCAGGCGATCAAGGAAATGTTGCGCGACTGGCAGAAAAAATTCCCCGGTCGTATCGAATCGATTTTTTCCGCCATCAAAAATGTCGGGCCGTCGCAATTGGCGGATGCGACGCTATTCGATTTTGCGAATCTGAAAATTCAGCGCGACGATAGCGTTGCAATTAAGGTAGTGAATTTGGGCGATTAACCGCGCCGTCGCTAGCGCGGTTATCGAACCCACAGCATCCCCGGTTTTCATTTTTCGTTGTATTGGATTACTCCTCCGTAGTTGGCAGATCTCTGCCTCATCCCACCCACTCACGCTGGCCCACTTTGTGCTCTGACCCTCCCGGGGCCGGTCGATTCGCGTGTCTTCGTCAAATTCTTGGCAATTACGCATCGACCACAAGCGGCCAAACGCGTCCGACAGCAGGCGCATTGGTGTGCGTCCCGTCAGTAGTTTGACTGGATTTATTAAACGGAAACGAAGGTAGCCAGCGATGCGAGTCGAACGTGCCGATGTCAATCAGTTGCTGCAGCAGATGCGGCAAATGCAATCCCAGGTGAGCGAGCAGCGCGGTCTGCAAAACAGCACTCCGTTGCAGGGGCTCGATGCCGCGAAAACACAACTCGGGACCAGCAGTACCGAGCGCGTGCCGGGATTCGGCGAAATGTTTCGTGGCGCGATCGACTCGGTCAATGCGACGCAGCAGCAAGCGGGAAATCTGGCGACATCGTTCGAGCAGGGCGATCCGCGGGTGTCGTTGGCGCAGGTGATGGTTGCCTCGCAGAAGGCCAGCGTTTCGTTTCAGGCGCTGACACAGGTGCGCAATCGCCTGGTCGATGCGTATAAAGACATCATGAACATGCCGGTTTAACGGCTAGCCGAGGTTAATTACGATGGCCAGCGTCCCTGCCACACCCCAGCAAGCCGGACAAAATCGCGGCTTGTTGCCACAAAATAATTTGCTGCAAGGCATGTCTGGGCTCGGCGTGTTGCGCCAGCTCGGTTTGCTGGTTGGCCTGGCGGCCAGCGTCGCGATCGGTGTCGCCGTCGTGTTATGGGCGCAGGGCGGCGATTATCGTCCGCTGTACGGCAGTCTCGAACGACTCGATTCGTCGGCGGTGCTCACGGTGCTCGACACCAACAAAATCAAATACAAGATCGATACCGGCACCGGTGCGCTGCTGGTGGAGTCGGACAAAATCAACGAAGCGCGGCTGAAGCTGGCCGAATCCGGCGTGCCGAACGATGGCAAGGCCGGGTTCGAGCTGCTCGATAAAGAGCAGCCGCTCGGTTCCAGCCAATTCATGGAGACCGCGCGCTACCGCCGTTCGCTCGAAGGCGAGCTCGCCCGCACCATCGCCAGCATCACCAATGTGCGCGCCGCGCGTGTGCATCTCGCGATTCCGAAAGAATCGGTATTCGTGCGCGACGCGCGACCGCCATCGGCATCGGTATTCGTCGAGCTGTTTCCGGGCGGCTCGTTGCAAGCGGCACAGGTGAAATCGGTCGTCAATCTGGTGGCTAGCAGCATTCCGGAATTGAAGCCGGAAAACGTTACCGTCGTCGATCAGAAGGGTACGTTGCTGTCGCAGTTGGTGATGGACGATCCGCAGCTGATCGCCGCCAACAAACAGCTCGAATACACGCATCGCATCGAGCAGCAGTTGCGCGATCGCGTCAATTCGATTTTGGCGCCGTTGCTCGGCCCGAATAAATTCCGCGCCGAAGTGGCGGCCGATGTCGATTTCACCGCCGTGGAAGAAGCCGGCGAAATGTATAACCCGGATACGCCGGCGATTCGCAGTGAGCAGCGTATCGAGGAACAGAAGCCCGGTAATAGCGCTGGCGGCGTGCCAGGTGCGCTGAGCAATCAGCCGCCCGCCGACGGCCGCGCGCCCGAGCAGGTCGCCGGTGCGGCCGCGAATCAACCCGGTCAACCACAGGGTACCGGCAGCTCGACCGGTGCGGCCGCAGGCCCCTCTACCACAAGGACGGGCGAGCGTTCGCGCGAACAATTGGTCCGTAATTACGAGCTCGATCGCACGCTCAGCTATACCAAGCATCAGGTCGGCAAGCTACATCGCCTCACCGTGGCGGTCGCGGTCGACAACAAACTCGCCGCCGATGCCAAGCCGGGTGATCAAGGTGCACCGCTGGATGCGGAAGCGCTGGAACGGCTGGCTATACTGGTCAGGAACGCGGTGGGCTTCGACGCCGCGCGCGGCGATGTCGTCAACGTCGTGAATGCGCCGTTCATGCCAGTCATCGAGGAAGAGGGCACACCGGAAAAAACACCAATTTGGCAGCAACCCTGGGTGGGTGGACTAGTGAAACAGCTGGTCGCGCTGATCCTGGTGCTCGCGCTGATCTTCGTGGTGCTGCGCCCGGTAATGCGCAGTTTGAGCCAACAGGGATCGAGCGGCTCGAACCAATTTGGTGGTGGTCCGGCGCTCGGTGATATGGGCAATATGGCTAACCCGATGGGGCAGATGTCCGCGGACAACGTAACTTTGAGCGGTCCGGCCAATATGATGCTGCCGGGACCGGACAATTCGTATGATCAACAACTGACCGCGATCAAGGGCCTCATCGCCGAGGACCCGGGTCGGGTTGCACAAGTAGTCAAAAAGTGGGTAGCGACGAGTGAGTGATGCAACGGCGGCGAAAGCGCCAAAAGCCAAATCCGGTTTGACGCGGATCGATCAGGCAGCGGTGCTGCTGATGTCGCTCGGCGAGAAAGATGCCGCGGCGGTGCTGCGTCATCTGGGGCCGAAAGAGGTTCAGCGCATCGGCGCGGCGATGACGCACCTGCAAAATATCGAGCAGTCGCAGGTCGAAGATGTCGTCAACAGTTTTCTCAGCGATGCGCGCACGCTGACCGGACTCGGTATGGGCGCCGACAGTTATATTCGCAACATGCTGGTCGAAGCGCTGGGCGAAGATAAGGCCAACTCGCTGGTCGATCGCATTCTGCTCGGCGGTAATACCACTGGCCTGGATACGTTGAAGTGGATGGACCCGCGCTCGGTCGCTGATTTAATTCGTCACGAGCACCCGCAGATTCAGGCGATTGTGGTGGCGTATCTGGATTCCGATCAGGCAGCCGAAGTGCTCGGCAATCTCGCGGAGAAACCGCGGCTCGACATCATCATGCGCGTCGCCGCGCTTGATTCGGTGCATCCGTCCGCACTGCAGGAATTGAACGATATCCTCGAAAAACAATTTTCCGGTAACGCGTCGTCGCAAACCAAGGCGATGGGTGGCACCAAGGTCGCCGCCGAAATCATGAATAACATGGAAGGCAGCATGGAAAGCGAATTGATGGAATCGATCAAGGAAATCGACGAAGACCTCGGTCAGCAGATTCAGGATCTGATGTTTGTGTTCGAGGATCTGAAAGCGGTCGACGATCGCGGTATTCAGGCGCTACTGCGCGAAGTGTCCTCGGAAGTGCTGATTCTGGCGTTGAAAGGTTCCGACGAAGAGCTGAAAGAAAAAATCTTCAAGAATATGTCGAAGCGTGCCGCCGAATTGTTGCGCGACGATCTCGAATCGAAAGGCCCGGTGCGGGTCAGCGATGTCGAAGGCGCGCAGAAAGAAATTCTCCTCATTGCGCGCCGCATGGCCGACTCCGGCGAAATTGTGCTGGGCGGCGGTGGCGGCGAGGCAATGATCTAGAGCTCGTGATTAAGCTACTGCGCTCGGCAACTTACACGCGGGCGGTGCTCGGAATGCTCACATACTGATGTGTATGCTGCGCTTCCTCCGCTCCGGCCGCGTGTAAGTTGCCTTCGCTCGCTACGCTTACTCACGGGCTCTGGCAACATCTAACGAGGACACTCAGAGGTGGAAAAATCTCGTATTCCTGCGGCTAATAGCGGTGAGTTTGCGAACTGGACACTGCCCGAGGTCGCTTCGGGACAGGCGGCCAATACGCGCGATCCGGGCGAGCGCATCGTCGCGCGTACGTTGACCGCGCGTCAGCTCGAAGACATCACGCAGCAGGCGCATCGCGAAGGTTTCGCGCACGGCGCGCGCGAAGGCCGCGCGGCCGGCACGAAGCAGGGGCTCGAAGAAGGTCGTGCTGCGGCACGTGCTGAACTGGCACGGCAAGTTGCTGAATTGAAAGAGCTGATGCAGCAAATGCTCGAGCCGTTGGCACAGCAGTCATTGCAGATCGAAACCGCGATGACCCAGCTCAGCCTCGACATCGCCCGCGCAGTACTCGATTGCGCGTCGCCGCTGTCTGCGGCTGAATTGCTGCCGATCGTGCGGCGTGCGGTGCGCGAGCTGCCGGTCGGCGACCGCAATCTCACCGTGATTCTGCATCCGCAACAATTACAGCTGCTGCGCGACTGTGCCGAATGGCCATCACAATGGCGCTTACAGGCCGACGCGCGTGTCGCCATCGGCGGTTGCAAGATCGTCACCGATTACAGCCTGGTCGATTACAGCGTCGAAATGCGTTTTCGCCAAGTAGCCGCGCAAATGCTCTCCGCAGAAGACAATCCCGAGCCGCCCGAACCCGGTCTGATGCTGGACCCGCGCGATGTCTGATGTAGATGTTCGTCATGGTTGATCTGACGCAGCGGCTGCAGCAGCGCGGCGCGTGTCTCGATACGCTAACGCTGCAACCGGCGAGTGCCGGCCGCTTGGTGCGCATGGTCGGCATGACCTTGGAAGCAGTCGGCCTCAATGTTGCTGTCGGCAGTCGCTGCTTGGTCGACACGCGCAGCGGGCGTCAGGTCGAAGCCGAGGTCGTCGGTTTTTCCGAACAACGCATCTTTCTGATGCCGGCCGAAAAGTTTGACGGCATTCAACCGGGTGCACGCGTAATTCCGCTGCTGCGCTCCAGCCATATTCCGGTTGGGCCGGAATTACTCGGACGTGTTATCGATGGCGCGGCGCGACCGCTCGACGGCAAAGGGCCACTGGGCTGCAGCAAATACATCGATTTCGAAGGGCCGATGATCAATCCGCTGGAGCGTAAGCCGATCAGCGAAGTGCTCGATGTCGGCATCCGCGCCATCAACGCCACCCTGACGGTCGGGCGCGGCCAGCGGCTCGGGCTGTTCGCCGGTTCCGGCGTCGGTAAAAGTATGCTGCTCGGCATGATGACGCGCTTTACCGAAGCCGAAGTGGTGGTCGTCGGTCTGGTCGGCGAGCGTGGCCGCGAGGTAAAGGAATTCATCGAACAGGTGCTTGATGCCGAAGGCATGCGCCGCTCGGTGGTGGTGGCATCGCCGGCTGACGACGCGCCGCTGATGCGGTTGCGCGCGGCCAATCTGGCGTCGCGCATCGCCGAATATTTTCGCGATGAAGGCAAGCAGGTATTGCTGCTGATGGATTCGCTGACACGCTATGCGCAGGCACAGCGTGAAATCGCGCTCGCGGTCGGCGAACCACCGGCCACCAAAGGCTATCCGCCATCGGTATTCGCGAAATTGCCGGCGCTGGTCGAGCGCGCCGGTAACGATGCCACGGGCAAAGGTTCGGTCACCGCGTTCTACACCGTGCTCACCGAAGGCGACGATCTGCAAGATCCGGTCGCCGACTCCGCGCGCGCGATTCTCGACGGCCATGTCGTGCTGTCGCGGGTGCTGGCCGATGAAGGTCACTATCCGGCGATTGATATCGAAGCGTCGATCAGCCGCGCTATGCCGAATGTGGTCGCGGAGGCGCATCTGAAGCTGATGCAGCGCCTGAAGCAGTTGTATTCGCGTTATCAACAGAGCCGCGATCTGATCGCTGTGGGCGCGTATGTCGCGGGCGCCGATCCCGATACTGATGAGGCGATTCGCATGCTGCCGCATATCCGGCACTTTTTGCGGCAGGGCTTGCATGAATCGGTGTCGTTTCCCGATAGCGTTATCCAATTGCGCCAGTTGTTGGCGGCGGATGAGGCGGGCTAATCGTGGCGCAAAAAAGTTCGAAACGTCTGCAAACACTGCTGCGCCTCGCCGAAATGAAAGAGCAGGCCGCCGTACGGCAATTAGCCGCGACCATCGAGCGTTTGCATAACGCCGAGCAGCAAAGTCAGCAATTGGCGGAATACGAGCAGGATTATCGTGAGCGGTATATCGGTGAGGCGAGTGCGCAACCCGTCGGCCGCCAATTTCTGATGAATTTCAGCGGCTTTTTTCGCCAGCTCGAAAATGCTCAGGTTCAGCAGGGAAATATGATTGTGCGGCGCGAGCATGAGCAAGAAAACGCGCGTCGGCATTGGATCGAGTTACACGCCAAACGCAGACTGCTTGCCAACGTGCGCCAGCGCCGTCTGCTCAGTGAAATGCTCGTTGCGGAAAAAAAATTGCAGCGTGAAATCGACGATCGCGCGGCCCGCAAACACTTTCTCGAGCGCGATTAACGCCGCTTTCCGATTTCACTGTTGCGATCTTCGATGTCTCTAATATATTGGGTTTGCCGCTCTACTCGTCTATGCTTTCGCAGCCGATCGCGAATTGTGTCGGCACTATCGCTCAAGGAGGCATTTGCATGGCTATTACTTCCACGCTAACCCCTGATAACGAGCTGATCATTGCGGTAAGTGGCCGCTTCGATTTCAGCGCGCATCAGGAATTTCGCAA